>ERZ1036407.52-NODE-52-length-133380-cov-42.771881_pt1 | contig 133380 bp, 121 predicted proteins | sample MGYA00514217_ERZ1036407 | MGnify/ENA primary metagenome ERZ1036407 (study PRJEB33795, sample SAMN09464943) | human gut metagenome | host: Homo sapiens | place: USA: Stanford, California | collected 2016-11 | study: EMG produced TPA metagenomics assembly of the... | reverse complement strand
ACCTAATAATATATTGCGTATGCTTTTTATCGAAAGTAGCTAAATTCTTTTTTACTTTTTCTTCCAAAGAATCATACTTACAAGTTGTAAAAACATATTCATCTTTTCCTTCAATGAAATACTGATTCGCTTTATATAAATAAGATGATGTTTTGTTCGTAAATTTAAATATAGTTTCATTTATCGTAATTAAATAATTGCGTAGTTTTTGTCGTCTTTTTTTATCTCTCGTATATTTCAATAAAATAGATAATGCTACTTCCCATATTCCTTCTTTATAATCCTTTATAAAAGTATCTTTTGAAATCTTGTTTCCAGATATTCTTGCATGGTAAACTATGCGTTCTGCATCTTCAATATTCTCATCTGTTCTAAGATTTATTTTTATTTTTCGATACTCAAAATATTTATAATACCGAATTAATTTATCTCTGTAGTTTTCTAATTTCTCTACTTCTACTATATCGTTTGTTTGAGATATTTTGTCCTCTATAATTGTCTTTTCTTTGTTAATCGCTGTAACTAAAGTTTTGATTCTATTTCTTATAATCAAATCTTCTTCATCCGAATAAGTAGAGTACATATCAAAAGCAGTTTTAGAAACTTCTCGACTTAAACATTTTAAATATATTTCTCCTTGACTTGCTGTGGCAATTTCAGTAAATGTACTTTTATCACCTTGATTGTGAACTCTAATGCCATAATAAATATCCGTATTATTTAAGAACGATGACAACTCTTCATTATACAAACGTAGATTATTTTCAGGCGTCTCTTTATATCTCCTAAATCCTTCTTCAATTTTTCGATTAATTTCTTCCAATCTCTCTTCAAAAATTGTTTTTGTTATTCCTCTTGTAAATAAAACAGAATCATCAACATAGTATAAACTCACTCCTTCAAATACTGTATCAAAAACCTGGGCTATTTCTATCATACATATATTTCCCAAAAAGTATGATTGTGGAAGGCCTTGTGCTATTCCTAAAGTAAAATAGGGGCCTTCAAAGCCAAATGTTTCACCATAATACTTTTCTAATTCCTTTTTAGACTTTAAATTTATAATTTTAGAAATTAAAAGTTTTACTAATATTATCTCTATTGTCTTTCTATCTTCTCCTATAATTGATACAGGCATTTTATCCATAATATAATTGTATAAAATAACTGGGCTTACTGATGGAAAGAAATTCTGTAAATCCAATTTTACTTCATGAGAATATTCTTTTGATTCATAATACTGTTCGAACTTTTCATTTGCCTGTTGTGTATATTCTTTATATTGTTCATTCCATGGTTTAAATAACTCTTCAGGTTTAACCGAAACTCTATTTCCAAAAAAATTACTTGGGATAAGTCTACTGAAATTAGATAAAACTAATTTGTTGTCTTCATTTGGAATCTCATAAATGAATACATTAAGTAGAGCCACTATTGCTAATTGTTCAATAATTCCTGCTACATGTAAAGGTCTAAATATAATATCATCATCCTGTACCTTTTTAGGTTTAAAATAAACTTCGGCATTTATAAACTCGTCAGGATTCATCAATAACTCTTTAATTCTTGCCTTCACTATTTTTACTGTTTCTTTAATGATTTGTTCATTAAATTTATCCCTAAGCTGATCTAGTAGTTTTCTATCCTCATGTGACAATAATTCTGGATTAAAAATATATGAATCCAGGCAATATATGGCCAGATATATATTTTTATCACTTAATGCATAATCATATATTTTCATCATATTCTCCTTCACAGCAAAACTCAGACAAGAATTTTATTATCTCATTTTTACAATTTTCAACTTTCTCAGACGCTAATTGCCCATTACTAATTAACTGAAAACGTTCAGTATATATGTTTCTTCTTCCAAGTTCATCTATATATGTACACTTTACATCCACAAAATCACTACCGACATTATTAATATTTATAGAAGTCATCTCTTTATACAAAGATTGCGGCTTCTCTCCTAACTGCATATACCAATAGTTATCTATTTCTAGTGATATTTTTCTCTTATTATCCAACATTAATATAAACTCATTTGAAATTTCTTTTATACATTCTATAAGGAAATTATACTTCAATGTACCTTTTTCTTTAAAATTCAGAAATTCATAACAGAAGCTAGGTAAATATGTTTCATTATATTTAAAATCAGAATTACTAATAGATAAAAAGTGAGAGTATGCTCTAATGATTTCCTCCAGTTTCTCTTGCTCAATATTTGCATTACTAAAATATTCCCAAAAATATTTATTATCATCTTTTTTCATACTTATCCTCTCCCCTAAACTCTTTATATATAACTTTTCCAAATCCTTTCATTCACTATTTCGTTCTGCAAAACCCCTCAAACTATTTTAACATAAATCCCCCCACCAATACTAGCATACAATGGCTATTTTATTCCAATGTTATTTCAAAATTAAATGTCAAATATCGTTGTCACGATTATTGCTACTCGTTCACATTATTTTTCAAATGCCCAGAAAAGGCATTTAAACTGTTGACTGTAGTACTATCACATGATACAAATAAATATTCACTCAAGAAAAAATGCAAACATTTATTCGCTATCTTTATGACAAAATATCAGTATTGATTATTTTTCTTAATCCAGCTTACTAAAAAGCGTACCTGTAAAGCATTCACCCTCTTACATATTAATCACTACATCAACAAATACAAAAAGCCCCAGGATACTCATCTCCCAGGGCCAAGACATCTATTTCCCACGCCCTGAAAAACACCTCTTTCCAGGCCGCAATACCACTCAACTTTTTCTCAAAATCCACCACATTTTGTGATTTCATCCACCATTTCTCTTCAAAAACCACAAGTGGCATCTAAACTACCGTAGCTTAATGTGGTGCTGCGGTGGAATAGGTGCCTGCATCTACATTATTTTATTGATACATTGGAATACTATCTATCCCTTAACTATCCACTCACCTGAACGGTTATTTCCCCTTCTGACAATATATCCCTTTTCCTGCAATTCTGCAATCATCCTTTTTACAGTGCGCAATGAAACTCCTAACTCCTTTTGTAATTCCTTTTGTGCGACTCTTGCATTCTGCTTCATAATGGTCAACACTCTTTCTTCAGGAGACGTTACCTTAATTCCAATAATGGTGCCAGAATTAGTGCCAATGGTGCCAGCTTAGATTAATGACGGCTGACTGTACATATTTATACGGATATCCCGGTCAAAATCGATCTGCTCTGGTTCTGGAAGAAAATGAGCATTGATGTCCTGCAAATCTTCTGGCTCGCTGCTTTCGATATAGCGCGGGATATTCAGATTGTACTCATTGGTAACATTGATTTCCTTATCAGGCACAAATCGGGCATACTTGGGATTCGACTCATCCATGGCGAGGAAAGTGGTCACGATTTTATGAATATCCTGTTCCCGCAAGCGGTTCTTGTTGCCGTCCTTTACATAGCCTTTGCTGGCGTCTCATAAAAATACCGGTGCGCTCTGCAGTATCTTCCTTTTCCAGTACCAGGATGCAGGCAGGAATCCCCATGCCATAGAACAGGTTAGCAGGCAGACCGATAATGCCCTTGATATAGCCCCGATTAATGTTCTTTTTGCGAATGTCTGCCTCGGCGTTACCTCGGAGCAGCACACCATGAGGTAGAATGAGCGCAGCTTTGCCGTTGGACTTCAAAGATTTTAGAACGTGTAGCAGCCAGGCATAGTCACCGTTTTTCTCCGGCGGCACGCCCAACACCGTTTCGCTGTATCGGCTGTACACATCAGGAATGGTAATGCCATCCATCCAAGACTTATCCGAAAACGGTGGATTAACCACGATATAATTAAAAGGTTTCAGTAGTTCAGGGTAGTCTTCCTCTTTGTACTGGGGTGCAGAAAAGGTGCTTTTATTGCCGACAACAACACCGGCTCCTTTGTTATGCCAAACCAGGTTCATGCGGGCCAAACCGGCGGTGGAGTTATCCTTATCCTGACCATAGATGGAAATTTCACGGAGTGCCTCATCCGCTGCACGGAGCAGCAGCGAACCAGAACCACAGGCTGGGTCATAGACAGTGCTCTTACCAGAATCCTGGGCAAATTAACGCATCAAAAACTCGTAGGCATCCCCCAAAATATCATCGCCACCAGCGCGGTTATTGGTAAAGTCCAACTCTGGCTTCTGAAAAATCTCCACAAGGCCAGAGAGTTTGTCCACCGCTTCCTTATCTGTACCCAGTTCCTCACTATTGAAGTCAGCAATGTCAATGATACCTTTTAGGTCGTTGGTTTCTGCCAGCTTACCGATGATAACATTTATGCCCTCGCCAATGTTTTTCTTATATTTTAGTGTAACAGTGCCATCAAAACTACCGCCCTCAGGCACCTCAATATCCCAATTATCACTACTCTTGAATCGATCGGAAACATATTTCACAAACAATAATGTTAGAATGTAATCTTTATAACGCGCTGGTTCCACACCGCCGCGCAATTTATCACATGCAGCCCATATCTGACAATAAATCTCACTTTTCTTAACTCTTTTTTACTTCTTCAATAGACAAAAGGCTACTGATCTTAAAATAATTTGCATAATCCCTGCACTGCATCTATAACATTGCCCCAATCTACATCTGCTGCATAGGAGAATTTCTTCTGATAAGCCCCCCAAAGCCGTTGCATTACCGGGCTGTTTTTCACCTCTTCAATCACTTCTTCCGCTTCCACCAGATTCTGTTCTGTCCCTCTTTTACAGGCAGTTGCTCGCAGAGCCTCCGAAAACACGGTTTGGTCTAATGTCTTTCCGTGAATCTGATGCAAAATATAAATATCATAGAAATCTCTCATCCGAGTATTGGTAACCGTGCGAGTGATGATTGTTTCCAGCTTTTCGGCCAGAACTGTCTCCAGATTGTACGCCAGAATATCAATACTGCGCTCCTCAAGCATGAGTTTAAATCGATACCGGACTTCCTTCGGCGTAATCGCATCGCCAGTGGAAATATCAATTTTCAATGGTGTTACCACGCTGTCAAACACCGATGTCATGCTGACTCGGATTCCCGGATATTCGGCTTCATTCATAATTTTCATAATACTTTTTATTTGAAAGCTTACGCCGTCATCAATCGGTACTGCTATAATTGCATCAATCAACTTCTCCACATCTTCTGTGCTGACATTCACACCTTTTATTGTCGCATCCAGATCCATTGTGGAACGGGCATCCAGTCCGACCATAGCGGCTACCAGCATACCACCCTTCAAGACAAATCTGTCCCGATACTCAGAAAAAGAGATGCGCTCCAGAAAGCGCTCCATCATATAATTTCTCATTAAAATATGTGCATCTGCGGATTTTTCTTTCGACAGATTGCGGATTAAGTCTTTCATCTGCCTTGCCGTTCTTATCATAACAGTACCTCCAAATATTGTCTTAAAACCTTTTCTACATGAAACAGTTCCGCATAATTCATCAGCACACGTAAATTTTTATCTTTCCGAATTACATAATGCCTTAATGCATCCTGCAACGTCTGGATTTCCATATTGCTTCGGCAACGAATTAAATCGCAAATGGTACGCTCCATATTGTAGACAGGCACAGTATGTCCAAATGGCGTTTGAAGATTATCAATGCCAATTTCATATCGCTCTGGTTTAATTGTATAAACTGTTATACCATCTGCCTTCAACCGCGACGGACTATATCCTCGTTTTACTGTAACGGAATAGGGGGACGGTTCCCTATCCGTCAAGTCATGAAAAAACAAAGCTGTTTCATGGGAAAAGACAGCATGGCTACAGCGCAGATGAAGCAAATACATGGCATCTACCCAGGTATCTACCGACACATAAACACCATGTGCTGCCTGCTCCAGTCCTTTTTTTCTGACAAAATCATAAAATATCGGCTTAGAAATACCTTCTGCTATCACCTGTGAGGTGAGCAACATCCCTCCATGATTCACCAGCATTTGTTCCAACTGTTCGAATCTTGTCATTTTATCACTTCCTTTTGTATCACTATTATACTCAAACGTAATACGAAAGTAAATAGTTTCATTTGTATTTCCACAGTTTATCCAAACTTCATTTTCATCAGCTATTAATCTCACCAAAAGGAATATTCAACTGTTTGAACACAAGTTTTCCAATCTGCCTGCAATTGCTGCCATCATCTTTGATTCCATCCGTTTCATGGGTTTTATGAGGAAGAGATACAAAAAAACAGTTAGCACATCAGCGGTGAGCGGCGAAAGGCGGATACCCGACACACCGAAAATACGGGAGAGCGCCAGAATAAAGGGTACATAAAAGACCTTGCCAAATCAGGGACTGAAACCGTCCCATTTTCAATGCGCCAATGGTCTGAAATGTAATCGTTATCATATAACACAAGCCGAAAGCAGCGCCACTTGGGAAATCAGAAGCCATTGACCGAACTCCACCACCGCAGGGTTGCGGTTGAACAGCAATACGTAGCACCACTTTATTTTTTAAAGATAATATTCTCTGTACTTAAGCCCCAAAAAAGATTATAGAATTCTTTCAGCAGCCCTGTTTATTAGCAGAGCAGCTTTATTATGATGTGATTGCCAAACATCCATCTTTGCGGTGTATGGGTTTTCGTATGACCTGTACAGATTAAGCTGGCTCCTGTCCAGGCCCCCTACTTTAGGGAAGCCCGCCTTTTGATAGCTGCTGAATGTACTGCCTTTGTCTACAGAAATTTTCACAATGACTTTATAGCTGGCCGTATCACTATGATAGGATGTCCAAAGCTGGATAAAGTGGATTACTCTGAAAAGCTGACGATAATCATCCGCCTCAATAATATCAGGGATATCACCATTGTCCGCATGAAGGTTCCATGCTGCGACGGTATTGAAAACACCACAAAACGCGCCCTTCAGGCCAGCGGGAAGTTCATACCGTGGCAGGTTGTGACTGTGAGGACGTATGGCGGCCTTATGCGGTAATTAAAGAAGCCTTGCATCTCAACCATGCGGATAGCTGACACCAACCGCATATTCCCTATTGTATGGATGATATAATTCTTAACCAAATTAATCCAAGATACTATATGCTTCATCATTTGAGGGACATCATTACCTACATACTTAAAGTATCAATTCCCTGCGTCGTAGACGCCATAGCCTCGTCCAGCCTCTCTGCCTCCCGGACAAAGATATGCGAAATATCAAACGCTTCCGGAACATCTGCAAGCTTCTAATGAAGCTCAATCATTTCCTGCTCTTCCATCCCCATCCTCTGATGCAGTTCCCTGCATCGCCCAAGTACTGCCTTCCACTGCGTATCACCTAAATCTTCCAGTTTTTTCATGGTCAAAACATTGTCAAATGATACCTCCGCATAGTTCATTGCCTTATACGCTGCCTGCTGTAATGTCTCATCCTGTTCCGAAGTCTGGGACGGAATATCCTCGTCTTCTGAAAAAGCATGGTCATGGTCCATCAGTGGATATAAGCCCTGAAGCTTTCCGCTCCTGTTATCCATGTAAAATCCAAAATTGGCTCCATGGCGGTCTTCATTTCCAAGTATATAATCTGCTATCTGCATTTTATAATAATTGGCTGCATCCATCTCCTTTACCATATCATATTCATTTTTATCGTGGTAACTGCAATATACCTGAAAATCTTCCCATGGAACAAGAGCGGTTTCTTCGGAAGATATAATACGGCATTTTACTATTTTTTCTCCGCTTTTATATATTTTTTCTATATGATTCCGGTCTGCTATCTTCTCCAAACTGCTGTTTTCAGCCTCGATATAGCTTACGTGGGGAATATGAAGCGCATCCAGTATCCCGCTGGCCGGTAATTCCTTTTTTCCGACTTTATACAGATAAAGTCCGTCCGCCTCCCTGATCCAGGCTTTGGCCGCCATCCCCTGAGCAGTAAACTCCGGTGTATGAACCTTCTGTACAAGTGTGTGGAACGTCTGGTTAGTACCAAGAAGAGCGGTTGATGTGACTGCTTTCTCCCATGGATTTTCAAACAGGCTTACCTGTTCCCATGTAAACGTTTCTTCGGCGTCTTTCATCCAGTAACAATCAGAAAGGGAAGCAAAATGAAATAATCTGGCTATCATATATGGATTACTTTGGCTGATACGAAAACCGGCCAGCAGTTTTTTAGCGTTGGTCCTGCCTATGCTCATGGTACGGTTCTCAGTCCAGCCGTGCATAACATCGTCGTAGTTTACATCCGGATAGCGCAGCGAAATGGGAAGTAACTCATAGTTCAGAATCGTACATCTGTAATCCTCTATTTCTAATACAGGGATATCTTTTAGCATGATATATGTTTTATTCATTGCCGCTCACCTCTCTTCTCTCGGATATGGAATAATCATTATGTGGGTTTTATTATATCATTATTTTTATGCATTATCTATTTCTTTATTGAGACAAATGCTTCTTCTAATCGACATTATTTCCAGTTATACATTCTTTTTTTCACATTGCGTCATGGGGATGACTTACTTCCGCTTTTTCTATCAAACCCTTATTTCTGAAGCACCAGATGCCATGACACCTGCTCCTCTTTCTGCTTCATGGCTGAAGAGTAATCTTTTAAGGCCCCAGGAATTTGTTAGTCCTGATAGGAACACTCCCCTCCTGCCAAAAGAAACGCTGGATTCACCGTTCCGTATACCTCAATCTGCGTCAGCGCTGGAAACGGTGAAGGGTCATTGGACTGAACAAGCTGATCCAGCCTGAGCCATGTTATATTGTGCTTTTCTATGTAAAAGACATGGGGTCCCATGCTCTTTTCCATTTTCACAGTCTCCACAGATCCGTCCGAAAATGTCAGTCTGGCCTGAATCCACCAGTTATCATGAGGAAAGTCTGCCCTGGTCCAGAGTACAACCCGGTCACAATCTACAGGACATCCGAATTCAAGAAGCATTTCTGCATCCTGCCTTTTATTGATCCCCCAGGATTCATAGGGCCAGGATCCATGAGAACGATTAGCTGTCACCCCATCTATGGCATTGCGGGCGGCAAACACAGATTCCCCCCGCGTCTCCACATTGGCCGATGCATGGGGAAAACTCCCCCGCATTCCATGCTGGTCCATAACATTTTTGGCCAGGTTTCTGTAACCCTGTATCTCGTAATCCCTGGCCGGACGGCAGGTAAGATAATGCCGCCTTCCGGTAAATGATTTTGTATTATAGGATTTCTTTTTTTCTCCAAAGGGTACTTCGTATGTCAGATAAGGCTCGGTGACATAGATGAGAGATTCATCCATGGTATCGTCAATTCTGACCACATAGTGATGGCCCGGATGCAATCCGGACAGCCGGATGGTATCTCCCTCCTCATAAATATCTTCAAACGCCAGAATCACCTGTTCCCCGTCTGTCTCCCCCGCCTTTCGCCTTCCCATCCAATCATATACTGAGATTTCCATCTTTTGCCTAAGTGACTGTTCTCCTCTGTTCTCCGGCAATGGCTTTCGTTCCTGCAGCAGCTGTGGTTTTGGCACCCACGAACATAAGATTGAAAATATCCCCTTCATCTCACAAATACCATACTCCATGGGAATAATAAAATGCATACCCTTCTCAATCCCGATTCCATTAATGCCCCCTTTCCCCTCTAACACACTGACATTGATAAATCTCCCCTGGAACTTGTGGTTCCAGGTTCCGTGGACATCATATTTTTCAACTGTATAATACGCACATGTCTCCAGATGTTCCCGGTCCACATTCTCGGTCTCAGTCTTCTTCCTCTGGTTTTTGCAGGAAGTAAATCCGTTCCATAACCTGTCATAATCGCAGTTCCGGTATGTAATGTCGCTGGATTGCTGGGTTTCCAGAATAAGAGTTCCACCCTTGATAGCGTGGATACATCCCGGATTAATCTGAAAAAAATCACCCTTTTTTATTGGGATCTCCCGGATAAACCGGTTCCAGAGTTTCCCTTCTGTCATAGACACAAGCTCTTCCCTGCCCTTCGCGTAATGTCCGATGACAATGGAGGCTCCCGGTTCGCAGTCAAGGATATACCAGCATTCGGTCTTACCCAGTGAACCATGCTCATGCTGGCCTGCATAGATATCATTCGGGTGGACCTGAATGCTTAAATCTGCCTGGGCATCGATAAGCTTTACAATGAGAGGGAACACCGGTCCCATAGCTCCATCCTCATTGCCAAAGAGTTCCGGGTGGCTGCTCCACAAAGCTGACAGCCGCTCCCCCTTATATGTTCCGCTACAGACTCTGCAGTCTCCCTGGGGATGGGCGCTGACAGCCCAGCACTCGCCCCTGGCCGGGCCTGAGATTTCATATTCGTAGCGCTCCTTCAATTTTGTCCCTCTCCCTATTGCCTCCTTGAATACCGGTTGTAATAACAATAATTCTGACATAATTCTACCGCGCCTTTCACCTATATATCCATTTTTTGACTTTATTGCCTGCTCATTCTAAATCCTTTTTCTCAAACCAGTCAAAATCCGCACACTTCCCAAACCCACTTAAATCCTGACAGCAGATACCGGTCATGGCTCCGGTAAACCATCCCTCACGGCAGGCTTCATCTGATAAAAATCCGGTGGAAAACGGCTCACCTATGGGCCGCAGCTCCTCTCCATCATATCCGTAATAAAACTGAAGCATTTCCTGTCTCACAACGCCCTTTAAAATCACGGGGCAGTGTTCCCGAACAGGCAGCCATCCCACCGGATAAGAATAACTCCTGTTTTCCGCCCTCAGGATGCTGATGCATTTCCCCGCATCCTCATCCCGGCTAATGTGCAGGTACAGATAGTTGTCCGTATCATACAGGAAAATAAGCCCCGCCATCTGTTTGAACAGTTCCGGCTCAAACTCCAGCTTTGTACTTGCCTCAAATGAAAAGGAGGTCCATCTGCGGGCGATTAAGCTCTGGGAAAACCGACTGGAAAGACCGCTTCGCCCATACATCCGTAGCCATCCTGGACGGGCGTCCAGAGAAATGAAATGTCTGTCCATAGGAATCCGCAAGGACTGGTATTCCAGAGCCAGCACAGGATTTATAAAATCATCCCTGTCAGGAATGGCCGGGTATGGGTGTTCCTCCGTATCAGGCCCCTCCACCTCTGTAAAAGGAGTATTTCCCTGGGGTCTGCATCCGCAGTCCAATACAAGCCATCCTTCCCTTGTCCATCTCATTTTCTGAACCGCCGTCTCACGGCCCAGAGGATAGCGCCGTTTTCCCGGGAAACGGACTGCGTCAGCAGGATTTCGTTCTCTGCCGGCCCGAGCGCACAAATGGACCGCATACCACTCTCCCTGCGGTGTCTCTACAATGTCACAGTGGCCGCTTTTCTGTAACAGTATATCCCTGTGGTGCCTGCTGGTCAGAATGGAATATGCCTCCTTTTCACTTTCCCTGTGCATAAAGTCTGCCTTGTACATTTCATATGGTCCCCAGATATTCCGGGAACGCTGGATAGTCTGTCCGTGGCTTTCACCGGTCCCCGTATCCGCCGAAAACAGGTAATACCATCCGCCACGTTTAAAGATGTGAGGGCCTTCCAGAAATACGGTATCCGCCTGGTAGATATCCTTCACCGGCCCCACCATGGTATTTTTCACAGGGTCATATTCCTGAAGGACCAGGCGGCCCGCATATTTTTTAGGTACGCGGTGGTCGGTTACCATACTCACCATATACTTTCTTCCGTCATCATCGTGAAACAGAGAGGGGTCAAATCCAAAATTGTTTAACGCCGCAGGTTCGGACCAGGGACCGTGGATATCGGCCGCGGTCACCAGGTAATTGTTGGTGTCGTACATATTGCAGTAGAAAGCGGTCACCACCGTATATACCAGATAGAAAATGCCTTTGTCGTAAGTCAGTGAAGGCGCCCATACTCCCTGGCTGGCGCCAACGCCGCGCAGATCCAGCTGAGACATGCGGCTTAATGGGTATTCGATCAGCTCCCAGTTCTTTAAATCCCTGGAATGATGCAGACGCACACCCGGCCACCATTCAAAGGTGGATGTTGCCAGATAATAATCATCCCCGACCCTCACAATGGATGGGTCCGGATGAAAGCCTTTTAAGATAGGATTTTGAATGATCATACGCTCACCTTTCTGATGAAAAAACAGGCCCGGAAGATTTCTTTAAGCTTCCCGTGGACCTGTTTTCCATGTTCTTCTATGATTTCATATTTTACCAGTTCATACGTTTATGAATCTGCATCTTACACAAGATGAAGGAATGTGGCGATGAATCCAAATGCCACCAGTCCTGCCAGACACCAGTTTGGGCTGACTTTTTTGCGGAGAGCAGCAAAACATGCCAGCACCAGGCACAGCGGCACGATGCCCACGCAGATTGAATCCAGGATCGTCTGCAGGACAAATGGGTCCTTGCTGCCTTCCATGGCCACTTCCAGTGTGGATTTAAAACTGACCATGTTGTAAGACATGCAGCCAATCATCATCAGACCCATGATGGAGGCCGCCTTTGTAATGCAGTCCAACAGACCGGATTTTGCTGCTTCCGTTATGTAGGTGCTGCCCAGACGGTACCCGTAGATGCAGCCAAAATAGCGGATTAGATAGTTGGGGATATTGTAAAGCAATACATACAGGATTGGGCCCATTACATTGCCGTTTAAAGCCAGGCCGATGACCAGTGAGGTGATAATCACACGGAGGGTTGCATAGAAAAATGTATCGCCAATTCCTGCAAACGGTCCCATCAGGCCCACCTTGACACCGTTTATGGTGTTTACATCGAATTCCGGGTTCTCAGCATTTTCCTTCTCCATGGACACGGTCAATCCCATAATAAATGGAGCAAGAGCCTGCGTCGTATTAAAAAACATACTCTCACGTTTCAGCGCTTCCAGATATTCCTCGCGGTCCGGATAAATTTCCTTCAATATGGGGGCCAGAGACCATCCAAAACCAATTCCCTGCATACGGGTATGGCTCATGCATCCCAGAAGCTGGAACTGACGCCAGAAGATGGTGCGAAACATTTTCTTTTCGTTTAATTCAACCTGTTTAGTCATTGAAAAAATCCTCCTTATCCGTTACTTCCGCCATGCCGCTGGCTTTTAACGCGTTCATTTCCTTAATATGGCTGTAATCTGTCAGGCAGATGTAAACCGCAATGCCCGCGCCGATGATCGCAACCGGAATCGTGCCCAATCCCAGATACGCGGCGCACACAAATCCGATAAAAAAGAATGGGGCAATATTGGTCTTCCACAGTGTTTTCAGCAGGATTGCAAATCCAAGTGCAGGAAGTACGTTGCCTGCAGTCTTGAGTCCTGTCATAACCCATTCGGGAATGGCGTTTACCACAGATTCGATGGCATTGGTGCCCACCAGAATGGCAAAGAAGGCAATAACCGTAAATATAGCGGGATACATGAGGGTCAGGACAATGTTCTGGTTCAGGGCAGCCTTGTCGTTGCCCTCGTCCAGCAGGCGGTCATAGCGCTGTACCATGGTGGTGCAGAACAGTTTAAATACCTGGTATACATAGGTGGCCAGCAGGGAGATCGGCACTGCAAGGGCGATAGCTACTTCTTGTTCCTGCCCCAGCAAAATAGAGAATGCTGTGGCCAGCACGGAACCCACCGCCAAATCTGCCGGCAGCGACCCCCCAATGGTAATGGTTCCAAGAAACACCAATTCCAGGGACGCTCCTATCATAACGCCTGCCCTCAAATCTCCCAGCACAAGTCCTACCAGGGCGCCGCAGCATATGGGGCGCTCAATCAGAGGCTGGCCCCAGCCGTGATCGGCAAATTTGGCAATAAACATCACAAGTGCCACCAGAAAAGCTTTTACAATCATGTTCTTATCCTCCCGTTATTTATTTTTTGCTTTCTTTATCAACTCATACATATCCAAAGGCTGGTTGTCCGGCACTACCTGGTACTGGCAGGGCTTACCCGTATTTCGGATACGTGCGAATTCTTCAAAATCCTGTTCCGTGATATATACGGTGTCTGTAATCTTTGTACGGCTGTTCAGGTCATTTCCCAGATGTCCGTAATTGGATATGTTCACCTTGGGCACATCCTTCACCGCCTCCGCAATTCTTCTGGCATCCGTGGGATTGTTAACCACAATAAAGATCTTCAGTGACTGGGCCCTGGGATCATTCAGCACGCTGATGGCGTCTTCCACAGTCAGCACCGAGCATTTCGCGCTGGAGGGACAGGCCATCTTCAGCGTGGCCACCTGTACCTCGTTCTTCACAACATCATCATTTGCTACAATGATCCGGTTCACACCAAGATGTTTAGTCCAGACCAGCGCCACCTGTCCGTGTATCAAACGGTTATCAATTCTCATTAACGAAATCATACCTTTTATATCCTTTCTTAATCCTTTTTTATTCTTCTGTTTACCAGTAGGGTTCCCACAGCTGTCTCATGCGGACCAATGCTTCAAGATAGTAATAATCCCCCCACAAATTGCTCTCGTCTATTCCCATTCCCCGGCCGTAATTATACACGCCGTGAAGGAGAATCCCGTCCTCATCCCGGGTCAGGTAGTGTGTCCGCAGACTTTTCATGATTGCACACACAGCATATTCAAAGCCCCGGCGTTCCGGGTCTGTAAGCGGCATCTCACGCAGCAATTCCAACAGGCCGCAGGCCGCGATGGCTGCCGCTGACGTATCCCTGTACTGCCCATCCTCCGGTCCGAATATCATATCCCAGTAACACACATAGTCCTCCGGCAGCCGGTTCAGGAAATAGCAGGCGGTCTTTTTGGCAGTCTCAATCAGTTCCCTGTTTCTATATCTCCGGTAGTTTAAGGCAAACCCCAGTATGGCCCAGGCCTGCCCTCTGGCCCAGCAGGAGTCATCCGCATATCCCTGGTGGGTGGTGCCCCTGAGAGGCTTTCCCGTATGTACATCCATAAAATAAGTATGATATGTGGATGCGTCATCCCTTACCAGATATTCCATGGCGTGGTCCAGATGTGTCCTTGCCGCATGAATGTAATCTTCCCTGCCGGTCTCCCCTCCGGCCCAGAACAGAAGCGGCAGGTTTAAGTTACAATCTATAATCATCCGGCCCTGCTTTGCCGGATCATTCAAATCTCCCCATGCTTGTATAATTCCAGCTGTCTCATTGTAGCGTCCATACAGAATCTTTGCCGCATCCAGGGCTGTCTGCCGCGCGGTCTCATTGCCGGTGAGCTGACTGGCGGCAACACAGGACAGAGAATAAAGGAATCCCAGGTCATGGGTATTTACTTTAATCTTCTGGTCCAGCCTCTCCCTGAACGTTGGCAGAAAACGCTCTGCCGCCCGGCGGTACCCTGCGTCCCCGGTTACTTCATAGAGCAGCCACAGCATTCCGGTCCAGAAGCCTTCCGTCCAGTCCACCTTTTCCACCGGCTGATACATGCCATGCACCGTACTGGCACTGGGAAATGTACCTGAGAATCTTGGAAGCAGCCGGTCAATCCGCTCTTTTGCTTCACCGATTGCCTGTTCCGCCCACCTGCCTGTCAGCAGCGCACCGTTCTCATATCTGGAATCCAGCGGTTCTTTTTTTATCTGTCTCATGTTCTCCTCCCTAAGTGTTTAACATGCCTCAAAAGAAATCCTCCGCGTCATTTCCGCCCACAGCAGTCACCTTATGAATCACCTTCACTGTATCCATAGAGGACGTGACCAGCTCCTCAAACTCACTGTCCGTTAACTCACTGTCCGAGAACAGAAGCTGGATAACTAACAACAGGTTCATTCCGGTTGCCAGCTTTACATTGGGGAGGTCCTGAAGTGTTATGGAACCGTTGCACACGCTCCCGCCAAACACATCGGATACAACCAGATACTGGTTATCCGGATCAGTCTCAATTTCGGCCCGGATCTCAGCTATCATATCCTCCACCAGTTCTCCCGGCATCAGGCCGTAGTAAGACAGGTTATCCTTTTCTCCGGCAACCATCTGTGCAGAATAAGCCATTCCTTCGGAAAGCTTTCCGTGGGATATTAAAATTATTTTCCTCATATTTGCCCCTTCTTTTTGTTCGTTTTGTTAAAAACATAATAATATAAAATTTTTCTAAAAAATATATATTTCTTTTAGGTAAAAGGGGTGTTTTTTTGGATTTTTCTATTTTTTATAAATGTAATATGGACTCATTACCTTCCGCAACAGGGCCGTCAATACTTCCTGTGAAGCTGTATCCACGTTCTTTTTACTGACAATTGCGGCCATTTTCCTGGTTGCATATAAGTAATAGTAGCCGGATGTCTCCGCCACCCGGATTAAGGATTTATATGGAATCACCACCTGTTTTTCCTTTCCCTGTACCGTGACCCTGATATCCTCTTTACCAAAATCCAGGTTCTGGTATGTTTCAAACTGCCCCAGCTCATCGCTGCTTTCGCGGATTCTGGCCTGCAGGAGAATCTTAAATACCTTCACGGACAGAAACGCTCCCAGACATATGGCCAAGCATATGGCTGCACCAGCTCCAGCCCGCACAGTCCCGGTCCTGCATAACGCCAAGGTGCAGACAGCCGCCAGGAATAGATGGAGCAATATGGTTAAAACCAGGTTTATCTTAAATGCATCCTCCAGCAAAAAATTCCTGTAATCTATTTTGTCCATTTTGGTGTGCACAGATATACGCCCGGATGGAGGATTGTTCTTTGCCGCATCCTCTTTCGTCATATCGATCTTCGCCACATCATCCACTTTCATATAAACCCCCGCTTTCTCAATATTTCATCATCACGTTATCTCTTTCAGCCTTCCATCTCATTATCATCTTCCCCTGGTAAAAAGTAAACCGTTCCGGACCAATCCCTAAAAAGTGACCCTAAACATCTAAAAAAACCGCGTTCTTTGTCCAGCCTATTCTATAGTATAATCTAGCTATACAAAACACATTTAACTGACACAAATCGAAGGAGTATAAAAGAATGATAAAAATGATAGCCGCCGATCTGGACGGGACGCTGCTGAATGATGATGGCGTGATAACGCCTGATACAAGAAATGCGTTGATTCATGCTCAGGAAAAAGGAATCCGCATGGTCATCGCTACCGGACGCACTCCGAAATTCACCATCCAGGAGCAGAAACAGCTTCAAATGGAGCGATTTAAGAATAATTATATCATTGCCTTGAACGGCCAGGAGATTTACCGTTTTTCCGATGGGCATACATGGTGCGGCCCCAGGGTGCCTGCCCCAGATGTGTCCCCGACTTTAAAACTAGCATATGATTACTGCCTGGAAGCCCTCTGTTATGATGGTAATGTACGCTATCAGTATCTGCCTCCGGATTTTCAGGCAAAAAAAGAAGCCTGGCTCACAGTACACCAAGCCGAGGCTCATAAGGATCACGAATCCATCTTAGGTGAAAGAATCCCCATCACAACCTGGGAGTCCCCCTTCCCACAGGAGGTGAGCAAAATCGCTCTGCTTCACAGCCCTCTCCGGCTGCAGGAAGTCCTCCCCCTTATACGGGACAGACTGTTGCCCGGCCTTAAAGCTCTCCTTGTGAAACCTAACTGGCTGGAAATTATCCCGGCCGGGGTCAGCAAGGGAGATGCCCTAAAACGAATTATGGAAGAGACCGGCATACAGGCCAACGAAGTGGCAGTGTTCGGGGACGGGGAAAATGATATCGACATGATAAAGGCAGCCGGGTATGGTTTCGCCATGGGCAACGCTTTCCCCTCGGTCAAACAGGCGGCCTTCGCCGTGACCGCCTCCAACAATCAGGATGGCATAGCAAAGGCTTTACGCTTTTTCCCTGAGCTGGATTGATTGCATACAGAACCATATCACCCATCACCGGCTGCGCAGCTCCTTCCGGTAAGCCATCGGAGTCTTCCCATACGTTCTCTGAAACAACTCGGACAGATATTTTGGATCCTTGAATCCAACCGCATCCGATATCTCATAGCTTTTCATATCCGTGGACAGCAAAAGGTCCAGTGCATGGCGCAGGCGTATCTGGTTTAAGTACTCCTTGAAATTCTGACCCGTATGGCGCTTAAAATAGCTGCTGAAATAGGACGCGTTCATGTGCACGTACTCGGCCATCACGTCCAGAGTCAGGCTTTCCATATAGTGGTCATCAATATATGCCTTTGCCCGGATAATATCCTTCTTCTCATTTTTCTGAAGGACTGTGTGCATGATCTGGATATATTCCATGAGAAAACCGCAGGCCGCCTGGCACATGGCATCATAGTTCACGCACTCTAATGCCCTGGTGATCATCTGCCCGCTGTCCATCTTCTCCGTGGATATTCCCATCTGGTCCAGACGTTCCTCCAGGGCGTGGATTATAGTCAGCAGATTAAATACCGCCGTCTCCTTATCCCCGTCCGCAATCTGCCCCACTATACGCCTGTAATGACTGAACCCCCGCTTAATCCGGTCCTCGTCCATATCCAGAGCGGCTTCCATCAGCTTCTGCCTGCTCTCCTTCATATCCGCATAGGTATATCCGCTTTTAAACACCGGCTGTCCCACGCTTAGCACCGGCGTCTGGAGAAGGGACTCAAAATAAAAGTAGTCCATCATCCGGGCTGCCTCGTTGTAAGCTCCCTGGATACCCGACATCTCGGAAACCTCTCTGCCCAATACCACCCCCAGACGGTTCCCTGTCTTTTCTTCTATCTCCCGAATCATCCCGCCGCACATTCCGTATAATTCTTTCACGCTTTTGTTCTTAAATACCACACAGGGCTGTTTGTCCTTGTAAAATACAATGCCCAGCCCCTTGTCCTGCACGTATGCCTCCAGCGCGTGATAAAGTGAGAATTTCATCAGACGCAGCTCTGCCTTGGTCCGGGGCTGATTTAACAGCAGGGATGCAGCCGCAGGCACATACATGGCCGCCTCCAGCTGGACCAGTGATTCATAATCCGCCTGTGGTTCCTCCTTCTGCGGCTCCTGCTCTTTCTGTTCGCCCATGTCCAGACATGATTTGACGTTTTCAATCAGATCATTCTTATTGACCGGCTTTAAGAGATAGTTCACTGCGCCCAGGCGCAGCGCCTCCACCGCATAATCAAACTGCTGGAAGCCGCTGATAAAGATCACCCTGGTGGCAATTCCCATACAGTTTAATTCCTTCAGTATGTCCAATCCCGTTTTCCCTGGCATAGAAATATCCAAAATCGCTATATCCGGCCGTTTTCTGGCAATCTCCACCAGAGCGCTGTTCCCGTCCCTGCAGCATCCCACAATCTCGATTCCCATTTGCTTCCAGTCTATCATCTTCTGGATTCCTCTGGTAATCAGTGGTTCATCGTCTGCTATGATCATTGTCCACATTTAATGCTCCTCCAGATTCTTTGGTATTTTCACACTGACAGCGGTCCCAATTCCCTCATGGCTGACAAATGTCAGTCCGTACTGCGGGCCGTACAGGTATCTCACCCGGTCATGGACATTTTTAAGGCCCACGCTCTGCCAGTTGTACTCTTCCTTATTGCCGGGCCGGTCGCTTGAAAGCAGCTCTTCCATCCTGCCCTTTTCCGTCTCAGACATTCCAACGCCATTGTCCATAATTGTGATGGTTAAGTCACCTTCCGTTTCCTCCGCCAGAAGTTGGATTACGCCGTTCCCATCCATTGGCTTAAGCCCATGGAAAAATGCGTTCTCGACAATAGGCTGTAAAATCATTTTTGGGATCAGGCATTCTCCAAATCCGTCCATGTCCGTCTCAAAGCTGACCTTTCCCTCATACCTGCAATTGATCAGCCCGATAAATTTGCCAAGCAGCTCCACCTCCATCTTGAGGGGAACCACATCCTTTGTGGTTCCGATGATGTAGCGCATCTGACTGGACAGGGCTTCGATCATATCCGCAACCTTCTGGTCGTTCTGCTCAAAGGCCGTCATGCGGATCACCTCCAGGGTGTTGTAGAGGAAATGCGGATAAATCTGGGATTTCAGGGCATTCAGCTCCGCCTCCTTCTCTTTAATCTGTGCAAGATAGGACTGATTGATGTGAAGATGCAGCTGCTCCGACATATCATTGAAATGCCGGGACAGCACACCGATCTCGTCATTACTCTCCACCGGAAGACGTCCTGAGAAATCGCCCCTCTTAAGTAAATCCATCTTCTCCATCATACGGTTGATGGGGCTGGTCAGCTGCCGTGAAAACCGGAAGGAGACAATCAGGACCAGGGTTACACAGCAGAGAATCATCAGAATCATCAGACCGCGCAGCACATAGACATCGGCCATAACCGTCACCTTATCAATGGAAAAAGAGATGGTCAGATCCTTCCCCGGCACATCCATAGAAAACACCAGCTGTCTTAAATTAGCGGCGATACTGGCCGCCCTGCGATCCAGATCCTGTTCCCTCTGATACACGATGCTGCCTCTGCTGTTCAGTATTTTCAGATATCCCCTTCCATACAGCTGCTTGTCGGAGAACACTACATTCAGCGCATCCGGGTTCACCTCGATATACAGTGTTCCCTCCATCCCGGGTGTCTCATATACCTTGCCCACGGACAGTGCATCCTCAATCTCTCCTGGAAAATATGCGGTTTCATGGACCGGCACCAGGAAGGGCTCTTCACCGTACCTATCCCGGTTCCGGTAATCCATCTGGCGCAGAAACAGCGCAGGATCAGACAGCTCCTTTCCATCCCGGTGAAAGGAATATACGCTGCCCTCCCGGTCCACAAACAGGCAGGACCTGATATATGGATTCGCCTGTGAAAGCTCCTCCAGCAGTACCTCTATCTGCCGTCTACGTTCTTCTTCCTCCGTGGATTCACTGAATATGGTTTCCAGGGTCCGGATGCTTACATCCTGGTTATCATCAATATTCAGCTTGACAATATTGTAAAATGAATCCAGATAATATCCAAGGATAGTGGATGAAGTCTCAATGGCATCTGAATATTGCCTGCTTATGAGCTGCAGATAATTATTATTGAAGGTGTAAAGTGAAAATATGGAAAACAGCACAAGGGGAATCAGGCTGGTCAGCATATTCACCGCAACCATTTTATGATACAGTTTACCCGGTATACTCTTTTCACCCTTCATCCCTGTGCCCTCTCATTCTGTTCGATTGATCTGCAACGGCCTGTCCAAAGCAAGACCGTTAACCTTATATTATCACATTATTGCCCTGACGGGAACAGCCCAAAATAATACGCTGTCATCTGCAACCGTGGCGGCGGACTCAAAGTTTATTTCTGCGGTTCCACATGAAATGTGACAGATACCTCCTCACCCACATTCATGGGAATCTCTGCCTGTACGTAGAGGCATCCGCCGACCGGATTAAAATAGCGTGTATACAGGTCCCGGGATGGAAAATCTATTTTATTTAAAATAACGCTTTCATTTGAACTCTCCGCTCTCACATAGAGCCTCGCAGACGAATCCACTTTAAGGCGCATCTCATCCCGCTCAATATACATCGTAAGGCTGCCTTCTCCCGTGGTCACATATGATTCTAAAGAAGCAATGACCGGTAATATAAGCTTAGCCTCCGGAGCTGCCGTAACCGCAGTCATACGAAAGGCCCCATCTGTCAGCACATACGCAATTTTATACTTATATCCCTCTTTTGTAAGTCCTCTGGCCGTAATCCGGACATCATCATCCTCCTCTTCCATGTCCAGAGATGCATCCATGCATGCTGCACTTGACCCGCTTTCCGTCTCAATCCGGAATGTCTGGCATCCAACCTTCCAATGCAGAGGATACTGCATGTTAAAAGGTTCCGACAATCTGTACTCGGACATAGTAGCCGCCAATACAGGCCCCCACACCGCCTCATGAAGCAGCGTGACCGTCCCGCCGGATGGCGTTGAACCCTTTACATACTGGTAATCACCGGCCGTAACACTGGCATACCACTGGCCACGGCGGGCCGTGCACACGCTTCCATGGTTCCACTGCTTTGCATGATTCGGGAACATGCCCTGGACATACTCCCTCGGTTTTATTTCACGGCCCGCAGCAAGACATTCCGCCAATATTCTGGCATGACAGATCGTGTGATGAACACAGGTCTTTTCGCCAGACAAATGGTACATCGGCCCCCCTGTCAGCAATCCGTCATGAGTGCAGCGGGAAAGAAGCGCCAAATTCAGTCCGGCCGCCTGCAGGAACCGGTCCTGGGGCAGATATGCGTATGCCCCCTGACAACCATCCGAGGTCCTGCTGCCCCAGTAGCTCCACTTGGCGTTACGGGTTCCCCAGCTGTTGTCCCAGCCGCCGTCCGGTAAAAAGAAGTTCAGATGCGCGTCCATGATCTTTACCACCTGGTCCACTAAGGTCTGATTGGAGGTCATAAATGCATAATGCAGGAGGGACGGAATATTTTCTTCCACATTGTAGCCGATATCAATGGCCTGGCAGCCCTTTGGCGTACGTGCATCAAATTCCGTCCGTTTACATTTTCCCTCTCCTATGATAAGGCCCTGGTCTGTGATATACGTAAGACTTCTGTTCATCAACTCCCCGGCTTTTCTGTGCAGCTCAGCCCGGCCCAGAAACCTGGCCGCTGCTTCCAGTCCGGCCGCCCCTGCAATATAATAGTTGATATTTGTATCAAATGTATCTATATGGTCACAGTAAAATGCCGCCATTAACTCAATCCGCTTCTCCATAGCCAGGACAGTCTTTTCTGACAAATATTTCCTGTAATATTCCAGACACAGGATTAACGTCTGAAGGGAAAATATCGTAGTTCCTTTCCACGCATTGGCTGGATCATTGATATAGCTCCCGTCCTGGCACGCCACGTTCTCCTCACTCCACTGGAACAGCTCTTCTGCCGACTGGAAAAACCGTTCATCACCGGTCAGTCCGCCGGCACACAAAAAGGCTAACATAGCATCTGCGCTCCGGCCATGGATACGTCCGCAAGCGGGACAGAGGATTCCACCCCGAAAGGCTGGTCCTCTAAAAGCCGGTGGCGCGTCAGGTCCAACCTGAAGACGCTTAAGTCCGTTACACCATTCCAGTAATAATTGTTTATGCATCAGTTACTCCTTCCGATTTCTACCCTTTCAATCTCTGTTCTTCTGCCACTCCATTCCAGTGTCCAGCCGGAGTCCGTTTGTATCAGACTGATTCCCGTCATTCTGGCATCCATATTTTCCACCCGCCCCGGCGTACCGCAGACTGCGCAGGCCAGCGTATGATTTCCGGATTCCAGTGTACATTGCAGGACCGGTACGCCATTTGGTTCGCATGAATAAATATTCGTATTCGGACCCTGCTGCACCACTTCCGGCTTTCTGTTGCCCAAAAGATCCAGGATTTGTGAAATACCATATGGATTGCTCAGTATGGATCCATGCCTTGTAAGCTCCGGTTCTGCAAATTTCCGATTCCAGTCCGGCAGTGGGAATCCACCCTCGTACAGATCCACCGGCGCCTCGCAGAATAATTCATGAATTCTGACATGGACATCATTGCTGACCGGAATCAGATACGAGCAGATCCTGGCAGGACCTGTCTTCCACCGGCTGACCGCATAAGACTCATACATCTGAACGGTGTCAATCTCCTCCCTGGCGCTGAACTGCTCATATCCATGGACAGACACAGCCAGAGCGGAATCAACCGCAAACTGGCTGATGTGCCGCACATCCCTTGTAAGGTTAAACCCAAAATATGTAGAATAAGCAAACTTGCCATACTTTTCCTGGTTGTGGTACAGCAGTCTGCTAGCCGAATACTGGCTGGATGACAAAAATACGTGATGGCGGCCCTCTGCGCTCACCACTCCCTGGAACCCGCCGTGCCGTTGTATTGTTTTTTTCGCTAAAACGGGATACGGCTCTTCCCTGCAGTTCCAGAACTCATGACTATCCGGAAGCTCCAGTATAGCAAAGGATTTAAATGCCCACATGGGAGAACCGGGCGCATTGTAATCTTCGGACAAAAGCAAGTTAGCATATCCATAGCCAATGGAAAGACCGCCTTCCTTTCCTTTTATTACCGGCTGGTTTTTCCAGAATTCAAAATTCCGGCTGATGATTCCTTTTATCATTCCGAGTGTGAAATCCGTTCCTTTGTACGCTCCCGAAAGAATAAAATTACTCCAAAAACACACATGGGCAAACCGGTAGGTCAGACTCCGTCCAAAAGGCAGCGACCTCCCTTCTGTATCAAACCAGTAAACAAAATCCTCTGCAAACCGCCTGGCCCTGCTGATAAATGTGTCCGCATACCAATCCTCCTGCATACGCGCGTAAAGCATACCATAAAAATGAAACGCAAACGCCACATAATAGTCCCTCTGCCCGGTAAATCCGTCGCAGTACCATCCATCTCCGAGATAGAATGAATTTATTTTCTCCAGCCCCTCCTCCAAGCGCTGCTTGGAATATTTTAATCCGTTTACCTTTAACGCTGTATTAATCAGTATGTAGAAAAAGAGCCAGTTATTTTCCGATACCGGAACCTCATTTACCGAATAGAGCCATTCTGCCAGATAATCCCTGTCCTGTCTGTCAAGCAGGTTCAAAAAACCACCCTTGAAAATCCCAATTCCATAGGCCAGGACTCCGGCCTCAACGATACTCTGCCTTCGCGCACGAGTGACCGCCGGCATTTTCCGTTCCCTGACCATATGAAGAAGCCGTTCCAGGCATTGTTCCGCCCTTTCATTGCGCCATCTTTGACCGGTCAGAGGAAGCACGCCCCACAAGGGGCGCAGTACTGCTTCCAGGGCCCGTATCTCACTGTCATAGGACGCTCCGCTTTGGCGCAGATTATCCATGTTCTCCGGGAGCATCTCCCACATCCACCGGCATATTTCTTCTTTTTTCAATTTTTATTCACCTTCCTGTTTTTATTTACATCCCCGCAGGATGCCTGTATAATCAGATTCATCATTTAACACATACGATGAGCTGTATGATATTGTATACGAGGTATAACCAATGAATGAATTCATCAACCGCAGCATGTCACTTAAAAATCTGTCTCCCCTGTACCGGAAACTGCATTCCTTCGGTCTGAATAAGGGATTTTCCATGGAAGAACACAGGCATAGCTTTTATCATATCAACCTGATATTAAAGGGTTCTGTCACGTTTGTCTCCCCGGAGCGTACAATCAGTGTTTCCAAAGGCAATGTCATCATCGTGCCTCCCTTTCTCTCCCACAGCCTGTATACGGACACCGGCTACCTCCAGATCGGAATGGATATGAATCCCTATGAAGACCCATCAGGATTCTACCGCATGTTCAAGGCCGCCACCCCCGAGGGCCTTCAGAAGGTGCCTATTCTCAACTATTATAAATATCAGCCAGTAGATTGCTTTTATGTAGACCTGTCTGAATATAACCGTTTGAAAGCCATTCACTTTATGGACTCCATTCTTTTGGAAGTAATCTCCGCCTATAAAGAAAGTAGCAGGAATACGTTCAAAGACCGTTTTCTGGACCTGATGAGCCAGCCCCGCTCCTACCATCTCTGTGTCACTGAGATTGCATCCCAGCTGAACATAAGCAAGGTTCACCTGGAACGGCTGACCAGAAGGGAATTTGGCTGTTCTGTCAAACAGTACATGGATAAAATTCGGCTTCTGGTTCTCTGTCAATATCTGGAACAGACCAGTCTGTCACAGCAGGAAATCTGCTATGAGATGGGTTTCTGCGATGAAAGCCACCTGACCCATTTTTTCAAGCACCATATGGAATGTACGCCCCGGGAATACAGAAGAAATGTAAATACATTTTAGCAAATCTGAACTGTTTGCAGAATATAAATTAGAATCATAAAATTGTAAAAATGAAACATTGGGCTTACCTTAACGGAATCACTGAATATTCCCTTAATCTGTTCCCGGAATGCCATGACGCAGCATTCCAAAAATAAGTTAGTGGAATGGCTTGGAGAGGACTTTAATAAACCGGATGTAGTAACCACCTTCAATCTGGTTTGCAATGCCGCAATTATGGTAGAGGCCTGTATCGGATTCACAATAGCAATTGATAAAATTACACTCTATATCAATCATAGCCACTGGCTTTGTGGTGATTTCAAAATGCCAACAAGGTTGTATTTGGACTGCAACTCCTGACACACTTTATTTTTTAAAGAGAATATTCTCTGTATTTGAGCAAAAGCAGATTACTGGATTCTTTGAGCAGCCCTAATTTTTGTTTCATTTTCGTCAGCTTTTTTAGATTTATATAGGCAAAAGTAATCCCTGCTTTCATTTCTAACCGAGCTTCCCCGCTCATCTGTGTATAACGAAAACCATAGTTTTCTTTGGCTGTTCCAAATAGGTGCTCCATCGTTACTTTCCGCAGATTACACAACTTCCTCATTCCTGGTTGCCCGGGTTAAAGATTAAGTTCCAATCTATCGCTTTATCGTTAAGTCGTAAGAAGCGACCTTGAGAGACCAAGTCATTCTATCTTCACTCTAATTTCATCCAGCTTTTGCTGACACCTTACTCCAAACTCCACTAACCTTTTAGGATAATAGTCTGTAAATTGTAACTCCGACTTTAAAGGCGCGCAATAAACAGGCGCCTCCATCGTTAGGTCTATCATAGAAAATATCACTTTCAATTCCTTTTTCGGCAAAATATTCTTCCAAATACATAGATATCCTTTTATATAAATCAAAATCTTCTGTATAAATAGCAATGTCGATATCACTTTGTCCCTCCACATAATGGATTGTCACATAGCTGCTAAAAACAAAAACATTATATCCATCTATACCAAACCGCTTTTTGACCTTTTCCTGTAGTTCCAGAAGCTCATATAATCTGGCTATTGTTTTTTCTCGCGCATTCTTTTTTGAAACCGTGTCAACCTTCATTTAACAGAATCTTCCCCTCCGTAATCTTTTTCTAAGATTATAGGCGGTCTTTCGTTATGTTGCAATCAATATCTCTCTTCTGATTCTGCCTGTCTCGCCTATAGTACAGCCGATTTCCTGGTAATCTATTCTAACAACTTTAATATATCCATTGAATATATATCGTAAATATGATAATATTATGATATATTATAAAGGAGGATCACACATGGAATCAATTAGACCTTCATCCGATTTAAGAAATAAATATCCAGAATTATCTTCTATGGTCAGAGCAACTGGAGAACCTATTTATATAACAGTCAATGGACATGAAGATACTGTTTTAATGGGACATGCCCAATATGGTAAAATGAAAGCGGAACTCGAACTATTAAGCATGCTGGTCGAGGCACAGGACGATGTGAATAATGGACGGACTGCGCCGATGCAGGAAACATTTGATGATATCAGAAAGGCCTTACTGGCAAGGAAAACACGATGAAATACGAGATTATCCGAACAGATACTGCAGATACACAGTTACGGGATGTACTTTTTTATATAGCCGACGATTCAGGTGACGTGGACATTGCCCTCGCATATCTGGACAAATTAGAGCACGCCATTGGCTTATTAGCAGAGCAGCCTTATTATGGCGTGATTGCCAAACACCCATCTTTAAGGCGTATGGGTTTTCGTATGATTATTGTAGAAAACCATCTGGTATTTTATAAAATCAGAGAACGGGATTTTACTGTTATTGTATATGCTGTTGTGGATGCCCGGCAGGACTACACCAATTGGATTGTTTAATTATTATATAATGATTGATACCATAATCTCAATAGTGCTTATTGTAATCGGCCCCAAAATAACTGAAATGGATATGCTAAATATGCGGATAGCTGACACCATCCGCATATTCCCTATTGTATGGATGATATAATTCTTAACCAAATTAATCCAAGATACTATGTGCTTCATCATTTGAGGGACATCATTACCTACATGCTTAAAGTATCAATTCCCTGCGTCGTAGACGTCATAGCCTCGTCCAGCCTCTCTGCCTCCCGGACAAAGACATGCGAAATATCAAACGCTTCCGGAACATCTGCAAGTGTACAAACACTTACACAGTAATTAATCCATGGAAATCTTTTCGTCATCCGATACACGATGGTCATTACATCAGGTTCTGACATCGGCATAAGGGTATGATATCCTGAGCCCTGGATATGTTCCAAGCCATTTTTCTTAAAAAAGTTCCTGACATCATAGTATGCATTACGCCAGTCCCCTTCTGTATAGTATATTTTCAATGCGTTTGTATACAGGTCAAAATTTATCCCTTTCTTTTGCCCACTATTCATATACTAATTCCTCAGAAACCCTGTAAGCAGGTTTTCTTTTGCTGAACCATTATACCATATACACTCCTTTAAATTCTCAGCAAGCTCTGGTGTTTGCTTTAGTGCAAAAATTGCCGCCCAAAAACGTCCGTAATCCTCATCCCTCCCTTTATCTTCATAGACTCGGACCAACGCTCTGTCCACGCAGTTTAAATCCTCAGACTCAAATATTTCGTCCACTTTATCATAAAGCTGTTCCAGGATATCCTGTTCCAGCCTATCTGTATCAAAGCTCAACTTAACTTTGAACATCTTTATGTCCTCCCCTCCTGATACTGTCAATTCCATTTATCATTTACGAAAACCTTATTGTTTTTAATTCTTCTTTATAGCCTACGGTTGTTCTTATATTTTATGATTCCGGGTACCCATTAGCAATATTAGCCTCCAGGGCCTGTCAAACACCTGTCAAACGATTTCCATTTTAATAACAGTATATCTTCTAATCCTTCTCTCGTTTACAGATTCACGTCCAACATCATACCTGTCCTTAGCTGGATTTGAAGTTTGTTTTTCGATATCACACGTATCTCCCGGACGATCTGCCGTATGAAGATATTATCAAACTCGGCTCCTGAGGTCCCGCCTGTCTCACCTATGATTCGGCTGATTTCCTGGTCCAGATACTCATACTCGTCCCTTATTTTTTCCTGCTCTCGTATGCTTTCTCTCCTCCTTTTTAATTCGCTTATCTGTAATCCCAGCTTTCGCATTCGGTCGCTGTACCAGTTCTCACCACCATGTTCCCTGGCTGCCATGCCCACATAGTCCATAAGCTGGTCTCGCAGTTCCTCTATGGTTTTATCAATCTCTTCCTCCGTGCACGCTCCTCCAACAACCTTGGCAGCCCGGAGGATATCTTCCTTTACCCCGTTTAAGAAGTTTTCTTCCTCCTGGTCAATTGACAGGCTGTGCAGCTTTCCCATGATTGCTTCCTGGATGACCTCCTCTTTTAACGTAGGGGATTCATGGCACCGCTTCGTCCCATGCTCCAGACGGTTGATACAGCGCCATACGATTACCTTCTTCCCACTTTTTGCCCAGGTTGTCCTGCGGTAATGGGCTCCGCATTCATTGCACACCATGATTCCGGTCAGTGCATATTTGGAACTATATACGCCCTGGGCCGTCTTCCCTTTCCGGGTTCCGGCTTTTTTTAATGAGGAGCGTCTGGCAATCTCCTCCTGTATTTTGTAATAGACTGTCTTCGGGATGATTGCCTCATGATGGTTCTTCACATAGTACTGCTTCTGCTGGCCCGAGTTCTTCACCCTCCGTTTGGTCAGGTAGTCTGCTGTGAACGTCTTTTGTAATAGCACATCCCCCATGATTTTTTCATTAGTCAATATGTTGTAGATGGTACCCGTGCTCCATGTTTTCTTACCTGTGGTGGTCTCTATCCCTGCGTCCTCCAGTCTGTGCTTGATTCGTTCCAGGCTGTCCCCGTCCAGGAACCACCGGGCCATGTTTCGGATAACAGCCGCTTCCTCCTCCACGATGCACATCTCTCCGGTTGGCGCCTTCCTGAATCCATAGCTTCTCTGTCTTGTGGATTCCCCCTTTTCAAACTTTCTCGCATACCCCCACTTGACGTTGGTGCTGATAGCACGGCTCTCCTCCTGTGCCTGGCTGCTCAGGATGGTCAGTATCATTTCGGTTGAGTCATCCAGGGTGTTGAGGTTTTCCTTCTCGAAGTACACGGCCACGTTCTTTTCCTTGAGCTTCCTCACCCAGGAGATGCAGTCCACCGTATTCCTGGCAAACCGGCTGATGGATTTCGTAATGACCATGTCCACCTTCCCCTTCAGACACTGGTCCATCAGCTGGTTAAAATCATCCCTGCGAAAGGTATTGGTCGCGCTGCGTCCATCATCTGCGAAGACACCGGCGAATATCCAGTTGGGATTCTGCATGATGTGCCTGGTATAATATTCAATCTGTATGTCATAACTGGACTGCTGCTGTTCCAGCTCCGTACTGACGCGGCAGTATGCCGCTACCCGCAGCTTCCGAATTTCCCGGGATGACTCATCTGTCGGGTTCCAGGTGGCCGGGATGACCTCTACGATTCGTTCCGCCCTTGGCATATGTTCCCCCCTTTCCAGGTGATATCCTGTTACGGCTCTCCTGTTTCATTCGTCCGGTTTCTTCCAGCCTTGTCTGTACTTGTGCAAACAGTTCCCGTGTCACCAGAGCGGGGAATTTCTCATTTCCAAGGTAAGTATGATTGGTGAGAATATTTCGGATACAGCTGTGGCTCCATGCCGGCCTTCCTTTCTGGTTGGGTATGGACTGGCTCTCCAACTCGTTTGCCAATGCTGTCAGCGACATCCCTTTCGCGTAGGATTGGAATACCATCTGGATGATAGGGCCGTATTGTTCATGAGTGATTGGCACTTCCTGTCCATCCAGCCAGTATCCGAAGGGAACGCAGTAACGTATGTTTTTCAATTTCTTATCTTTTGTTTTTATTTCTGGATATTGAAGTACTATCGCATTGTTTATTAGCTCAAACCGCAGGCTTCTGTCCGGCTGGACCTCTACCCTCTTGATGATTTTGAATACGGATGCATTAATTGCTACGGACAAATCGGCTTCTTCCACCTGGATAGAGCCATCCAATCCCCGAAGGTAATCCTCTATCTGATAGGTCAAGTCTGTCAATTTTATCTCCTGGTATCGCTTGGCAGCAATCTGAAAATATAGCTGCTCTATCCTTTTATAGTCTTCATTGCATTTGTTCCAGTCCCCATTTAATTCAGATTCCATGCGCTGTCTTTCTTTGATGATTCCGGTCAGTATCTTTTTCGTTTCCTCATGGTACAGGGCCGGCTCTGTTTTCATCCGCACAAGTGCTTGTAAGAACAGTCCATCCAGTTGCTTCTCTGTCAGGATGGGCATCTTACATGGTTCCTTCGTGGCCGGGTCGTAATGCCTGCATTTCCAATATCGAATATCCCTTTTGTCACCTCTAACGCTCTGTTTATAGATGGAATATACCCCGCCGCAGCTGCTGCATATCAACCGGCCTGTATACATGGATGTTCTCTGGATGGAGCCGGTTGAATGACGCTGGTTCCATAAATCCCGGGAGCGTTTCAGATGTTCCTGTACCCGTTTAAACTGCTCTTCTTCAATCATTCTCGGGTACGGTTCCACTCCCAGATAGTCCTTGTTACGCAATATTTTCCGGATAAGGGCTGGTGTCCAGGACGGTTTTCCACGGGTGGTAGGTGCCTTCCTGTCTTTTAACATCCCTACTATCTTTTTGATGGATTCTCCTCCGTCATATGCATCAAAGATAAGGTGTACAGCCTCACTCAGCTCTGGATTCATTCTCATGTCTCCGTCAACCAGACGGTACCCGTAGGTGATATAGTTGTTCACATGGCATCCCTCCTGTCATAGGACCGGTTCATATAGGTTAAGTCCGCACCGCAGATGGAAGCCCAGCTCCCGTTCCTTTCCCACAGAGACTTCCCGGACCAGGAGGATAAACTGGTCACCATCGAACGCCTGCATCTTCCCATCATATCCCTGGAGCTGATGCAGGGTGGCCTGTAACCCTGTGATGGTATCCTGGTGGGTACCTCTACTGTGCAGCTGTTTCTCTTCTGACCTGCATCTGCTTAGCTCTCGTTCAATCTTCCGGCTCTCCTCAAAATAAAGAGCAGAGTCGATACACTCATTTGCTTTTAACTGCCTGAGTATATGTCTCTGCTCTTTTAGTTCCAGTTTCTTTTGATTTAAGGTACCCAATGCCTCATGGAGACCATTGGCCTCCTGTATCCTCTTTACCCCTTGTATGATTGGACCAAACAACTCATCCGCATGTCCCACAAGAGTATTAAAGGCATTCACAAACGTGTTTTTTATATCCTCTTCCCATATCTCATTGGTATAGCACTGGCATGCCTCTGACCGGTGGCCCGGACATCTCCACTTGATGGACACTCCCTTTCGTCTCTGCTCCTTCTTACGGATGAACGCTCTCCCGCATTCCCCGCATACCACCTTCCCGCTTAGGATATAGGCTTCTCCACTCTCACTCGGGTTCATCCTCGCCTGTCTGCCAAGACGATGTTCCTTTATCTGTTGTAACCTCATTTGTTCGTCTCTGCTCAGGATACCCTTATGGTCATCCCTTATAAAATACTGTGGCTTCTTCCCATGGTTTTTCTCCGTCCGGAACGGCACCGTCCCAGTCGAATAGGTCTTCTGGTGAAGGCAGTCACCCACTGTTTTCTCGTTGAACAGGACCCGAAGGACTGCCTCGGAAGACCAGAGCCCGCCATAAGGCGCCGGTACTTGGTTCTGATTCAGGTATTCGGCTATCCTCACCCCGCTCATTCCATTCATGTACATGCTGGCTATCCTGCGGATCCATGCCGCCTCATCCTCCTTGACAGCCAGCTCCTTCTCTTCATCCTTATCGTATCCATACGGCCGCCTGCTTATCACGAATGTACCGTGCCGGAACCGGTTTACCGCTGACCAGTGGACGTTTTGGGAGATGTTCTCGGACTCCTGCTGTGCAACCGCACCGTATACGGTCAGTATCCCTTCACTCTCCTCCGTCATGGTATTCAGGCGTTCCTTCTCAAAATACACACTTACCCCTATTTCCTTCAGATGGCGGACCGTGGATAAGGTGTCCACCGTATTCCTGGCAAACCGGGTGATTGATTTGGTTAGTATGAGGTCTATCCTTCCTTTTTCACATTCCTCCAGCATCCGCCGGAAGTCCTCCCTCCCCCATCGGCTGGTTCCGCTTATGCCCTCGTCCGCATAAATTCCGCAGAATTCCCAGGCCGGATTTTTCTGGATAAGCCCTTTATAATATTCCATCTGTGCGTCAAAGGAATGATACTGGCCATCGTCATCCGTGCTCACACGGCAGTATGCACACACCCGTATGCTCCGTATCTCGTATCCTGCATGTCCCGGTTTGGCCTTTGGGATGCATATTACTTCTGCCACTTGTTATACCTCCTTTCCTCCGTTTTCAACAAGACACATTACCACACTTCCTGCACCATATCAAGTATCAGTTCTCCAAATTTTCACATTTTCATACAACATGTTGGGAACATATCCTCTGGTACTTCCGAAGGACCATGTCATACATGACGGGGTCAATCAGCCTTTGGCGCAGCAGTTCATCCAGTATCTTCTGTACTTCCCTGAATCGCAGGTATTGAAGCAACTCAATTGTTTCCATCTATCCTCCGGGAATACTCTATTTCCACCTCACGGATCTCTTCATGCGTATCGCTCATGGAGCTGTTATGGGAATGCCCATCTGTAACACCTTCGTCCATTCTGGCCTCGTTCCATCCCACATCCATGCAGCCATCCCGGAAGAACGGCTGCATGATCTGGCATCGAACCCACCTTCTCTCTGTCTCTTATTTGTGCTTCTATTTGACACTACTCCCCGAAGCTTGTCCAGAAGGATATCTGGACAGGGCAGCCAGTCCGCCTGCCTGCAGCGTACAGGCATCATAGGAATTCCACCTCCTCCGGGTTCTCCGGAGGCCGCCCTCATTGCGTGGTCCCCGGCCAAGGGGGCTGTGACTGGACGGAAGTATCATTGTCAGCTGTCCGGGATTATGGCGATTCAACCCTGCTTATGATTGATTGGGAGTCGGGTGTGTACCGCTCTTGCCTTAAGATGTATTGCATATCCATGGACAGAATTATGTCCTGCAGGCAGTCTTCGCGCACCCCTCACGTCGCTTTCGTTCCTCACGACCGGACAGCCAATGTAACGGATTGGCTGGATATGAAGTTGTCATTGTACGGCGGACGGCATACTCCCGTCCTTTTATTCAGGCCTGTATGAATCATTTTTTCTTTTGTGGATTATCATATATCCGGTCTCCCACTTAAGAGATGGACCGGTTATACCCCATTCTCTCCTTCCATTCCGGGTTTTCAAAAAATACTCCTCTACTATTTAAAAGCCGAAAAATAGGCCTACTGATAACCAAACTTTTTCTTAAATATATATAAACTTCTCTGAAACGCAGGTATTGAAGCAGCTCTTTTCTTCCATCATGCGAATCCTTCAAATAACTTCGTTGGGTCAACCTCCCCTGTACTCATACATTCCCCTCTCATGAATGGGCAATTTCAATGAGTTGCCCGGGAATGGACTTATGTTTTTCTTTACAATTGCATGGACGAGCCAGTTCCTCATCCCTGTACCATTCCCTTCTAAAAAAAACATCCCCCTACTACTAGTGGTAAAAAATAGGCCTTCTGATAACCAGATTTCTTCTTACGATTTTCTTAAGATACACAAGTTCGGTATACAACCAGGCTTGCAGATTACATTTCCAGAAAAGATTCCCCCGCGACTCATGGTAAAAAACAGCCCTCTGATAGCCAAGATTAATTGCAAAAACTTTTCAAGCCACCCTGAACACTCCTATCAATTTTCCCTTTCAAAATATCTGCCGGAAAAATACCCCTCACTATTAGTCCAGTTTCAGACCCCTTTTGATAACCTCAAAAAGCCAATTTCGTTAAAAGTGCACATACAACTTTAGTTATTTTTACTCAGTTTATTACGCCTCAAATGGTTTATATTCTTTCCCTCTGTACTAGATATTCCATTGGGTACTTCTTGGCGGGCCACCATGGGCCAGGGCATGGCCCACCGGATAGACAGACTCCACCCTTGGCGTGGCATGTGTTTTTTTGTACGGGTACAGCACGTATTTGATTTTTTTCGCCTCGTTTTTCCTCTCTAAACAAATAAAAAGCCGCCACATAATATGACGGCTACCCTCAAAACATACTATCACATATCCCGAATCATCTTCATCAATCGTATCCCATCCTTCACCCCTTCCTCATACAGATACAGCTGACACATCCCATTTCCATCCAGCATGTCATCAATACAATCCTCTATGGCATCCCTCTGCTCCTTGGTAATTTCCTTCATCCAATGGTCCATCCGTTCGTTCAGCTTGTGGTCTGCTTTCTTTTCTTCCTGTGTCTTTTCTTCCTGCCATCGGGTTACCAGCCATTCTACCCTGGCTGCTATGACTTCCTCACATTGTTCCCTCGTAGTTTTCTTCATGGACACTCCTCCTTCCGCCAACACCATATCGAATATCCCGGCGGAAGTCCATATCCACATGTCATAAAGATTCTGCTCCAAATACGTCAGAACCACCTACAGGGTGCACCTATAAATACGCCATTTTCCTTGTACTTGCGTGGTCTCCAGCCAAAACCGACCACCTGACAGGTGACCAAGGCCCCAAACAGGTGCACCTTGGTGGAATCAGAAAAACGCCCGCATTGCGGGCGATTGTGGCCGGGAGGGGCGCCTTTAGGTGCACCTCCCTTTAACCTGCACACAAATCGAACGGGGAATACGGTTTGATTTATGGCTGCGAATGTGAAGTATCAATATCGGTTGTCCTTATACAAAAGTAGAATTTTTCATATTGGGCCAATTTAGCCAAATTTATTGTAGTATGGCTATTATTCTCCATCCCCTATCAAAAAAGCCAACGTAGCGGCTTACAGTGCGTTACAAAGCCTAATTCTACTGTAACTGTATGCTGCAACTCAAATGTAATTAATATCTTGTACAAGTGCAAAAATTTGTAAAAGTCAACTATACGTTTTCCTACTCCAAATATCACGTTTAGTAATAACCAGAATTAATGCATAAATGCTATCTCATATATTTAAATATTTTCTGAATTCTTCCAAATTATCGAAAATAAAATCACACATTTTTTCAGTCTCTCCACTGAGTTTAATCATATCTGGAATCCCAACCACCATTCCCTTTGCCGCGGATGCTCCGCGTATTCCATTGGGAGAATCTTCAACAATGTAACATGCTTGAATATCCACTTCCAGCAATTCAGCTGCCCTTATATAAATTTGGGGATCTGGTTTACCAAAATCAATCATATCACCGCAAACTACTACATTAAAAAATGAACAAATGGGAAATAATTGATTATAACATCTCAGTTTGTGTCTGGTTGAAGTAGTTGCCAGTGCTAATGGCACCTTCTCTTCTTTCAGAACTCTGAGTAATTCTGTGGCACCTCTTTTTAGTGGCAATCCTTTCTGACTTAACATAGCATAGAAATAGGAGTCCACACTCTTTTGGAATAATTCATATGTAATCTCCTCTGGAAGAACTCTCTTCATCTCTTGTTCAACAAACTTCATATCGACGCTTATTAAATGTTCTCTGAAATCAGAAGGGATATTTAATTTAAAATCATTCAGGGCTTTATCCCAGCATTCTTTTGCGAAGCGTTCGGTGTCGATAAGTGTTCCATCTAAATCAAAAATAATTCCATATTCCATATACAAATACTCCAGTCTCATTCCAAATAATAAATTATAAACGTTTTGGCTCTCCACCTGAATCAGGTAGAGAGCCAAAAACAAATTATATATTGCGGTACGTCATCCCGCCCAGATCTACATGGCCCTTAATTTGCAGTTCCCCGAATCCGCAAGGAATAAAGATAGTTTCTCCCTTTTTTATATGAACCCCGTTAATATCCGCCTCACCATCAATACAAAACAAGAACATAAATTCATCTCTTTCAAAGACACCTTCTTCCTCCACTTGTATTCTGAAAGCAGTAAACACACCAGGCTTATCCAAAAAGTCATAGATCGTACATCCCCGGACATTTCTCGGAGTAACCGATATTCCACAGTTCTCATCGTCAGGAATATTCACCGTGTCAATGATTTTATCTATATGGAGAGGACGGTCCGGCATGTTGCGTCCCCAGTCATACAATCGGTATGTGATATCTGAATTGGTCTCAAATCCCAGCTCTATAATGTCCTTTTCTTTCCCTTCCGGTTTGGATGGCGAACCATGAAGAGTTCCCTGGGGACCATATGTATACTGGCCCTTTTTGATTTCAACAACACGGAACAGCTTATCCCATTGTTCTGTCTCCACCAGATACCGGAATTCTTCCTTTGTTTTTGCATGATGCCCTCTGATTGCCAGGTGATCACAATCCCCCTGGACAATGATGCCGCATTCTACTTTCCCCCGCTCTCCCTCATGCTCCAGACAATACGCATCGTTTGGATGGAGTTGAATAGAAATACGTTCTTCCTTATTTCCGGATCCCATTCTGATTGGAAAATCGTCCCGGTTGCATCCAAATAGCTCCCGGTGATTTGCGTAAAACTGCGAAAGTGTTTCCCCTGTACCCGCCACCTCATTATCCAGATGATGCTGTGGAAGTGCGATTACGTGATAAGCGATTGCGATGTTAGGCAGATCCGGCTCGTAACCGTATCTCTTTTTTAACGCCTGTCCACCCCAGTATTTTGCTTCGAATACAGGATTGATATAATAAATTTTTTTCTCTATCATTTCCAGCCTCCTATGTTATAAAATTCCCAATCCTCCAAGAATCAGTCCCGCTGCCAATATAATAAGGACCGCAAGTGAATAGTTTCGTTTTATTTTATCAATTAAGATATATACGCCCGTTACTGTCAGAAGAGGTAACAGGCCTGGTACTATTTTATCCAGCACATCTGCCTGTACGCTTAAATTCACATTCCCTGTATTAAGTACCAGAGGGGTGGATACATTGACATAACTTGCCGCAAGACCGCCCATCATAAATAGTCCAAGTATGCTTGCCCCCAGAATAAGCTGGTTAATCCAGCCGGACCTCAGTAATTGTGTTGCTGATTTAGCGCCTACATTATATCCGAAATGATACGTATGATAGCCTACAAAACAGGTGATTCCCGCAAATATAAAGATTGGAGCCACACCGGCAATCCAGCTTCCCGATTGGGCTACTGGTATAAAAAATCCAAGGAGAATGGGAAGCAGTGTAGCCCAGTTAATTGTATCTCCGATCCCTGCGAAAGGTCCCATCAGCCCTAATTTTATACTGTTAATAGTTTCATCCGGAATCTCTTCCCCCATCGCCTTCTGTTCTTCCATCGCCACAGCTATGCCCAATGTGATTGCTCCCCATGTGCTTTCCGTGTTAAAGAACTGCAAATGCCTCTTTAACGCAGCATTGAACTCATCTCCTTTTTTGTACAGCTTACGCAATACCGGTATCATGGAGATGCAGCATGCCAATGCCTGTAACCGTTCAAATGAGTTTGCTACCTCAACACTGAACCACCACAGCCACCAGGATCTGGTTACATCCGCCTTTGACAATATCCGCTGTGGTTCCGTTGCATTTTTCTTAGCTTTCTCAACCTGGTGTTCCATTTATAGTCCCCCCTTCAACCTTTTTGCTGTTGGTAAAAAGTACATGCAGATATGCGATGATTACGCCAAAGATTGCCAGCGGCAAAATTCCTATCCCCGTAAATTGCAGTATGAAAAATCCTGCGGCAAAGTACGGCAGCAGATACCTCTGCCCAATTACAGTTACCACAATGGCAAATCCTAATGCGGGAAGCATACCGCCCGCCACTGTAAGTCCATTCATCAGCCATACTGGTATCGCATCTAATATTCTCTCAATATAAGCCGACCCATAATATACGGCCAACGCTACCGGTATCACCGTGATGGGAATCCTTGCCAAAGAAGGATAAACCAGCCCCGCGAGGTAAATCCCTCTTGTGTTTCCATTTTCAGCATATTTATCTGCCATATGGATCCAGGTCGTGTTAATCAGCCTGATCAGATTCAAAATCTGAGCTCCTAACAACCCCACCGGAACAGCGATTGCAAACGCTGTTTCCACCGGCATTCCGGATTTTAAAACAATTGCTGTTGAAACCAGTGCCGCTAGTGTGGGATCCTGGGGCAAATTCCCGCCAGGTCCTAAAATACCAAGATAAATCAACTGTACCGACGCTCCTATGATCATGGCATTCGGCACATCCCCTAGAACGATTCCAACAAACAGCGCACCCGGCAGACAGCAGTTTGAAATCGCGCAGGTAAAAGTCTGACCATAGTAATTTGTCTTAAACCACCAAAACAGTCCGATGAGAACCGCCTGCATAATAGTTATGCTTGTTAATTGCTCACTCACTTTATACCTCCTCCTGATTATGACAAATCTTTAAAAAATTTGCTGATGATAGCCTGAAGATTGGCGCTCTTTTCTTCCGGCATAGATTGGAATATCACCTCCACCCCACTTTCACTCAATTCCTTAAGATAGGATGCCTCCTGTTTTGACAGGCCGATTGCTTTGAAAACCAGTTGTTTTCCTGGGCCGGACGCCTGTCCCGCAATTTGGGCATGACAGAATTTGAACCCTTTTTCATACGCTGCTTTTAAAGTTGTGATGTTCTTAAACAGCACCAATACCGTACCTGATCCCAATTCATTTTCTTCCCACTCTCTGGCTGCCTGATCAGTGGATTTAATATCCACCGGCAAACCTCTTGGCGCGGCCATTGCATAGATACCCGCAAGAAATTCATTTTTTACCAATTCATCATCTACAATAATAATCCGGTTACTCTGTGTGTGATTAATCCATGTTGTAACTACCTGACCATGTATTAGCCGGTCATCCACACGAACAAGTCCTATCTTTGCCATTTGTTTCCCCCTCTTTCTTTGTATTCTGTCTGCATTTACTTTCTTCTGTTAAGCGCGCGTGATCACCTCCAGACCTTCCTCCATATTCCTTATGCCTTCAATTCCTGATTCCAGACACTTCTGTGCAAGTTCTCCAATGTCCATATTATCCATATTTCTGGATATCAGGGCCTCCAGTACCATAGGCAGATTAACGCCGGATAAGCATTTGAATTTATAATGTTTCAAATTGGCGGCCGCTGCGTTAAAAGGACTTCCTCCGAATAAATCCGTTAATACAAGCACATCAGAATCATTGCTTAGCTCTTCTATAGCTGTTCCGACCTTTTCCTCAAATTCCCGGATTCCATCTCCCCGCTCAAGGGATAACGCACGTGCATGATTCTGCTCTCCCACAATCAGTCCCGCACTTTTAAGCAGGCTTCCGCCCAGATCTTCATGCGTTGCTATCAGTATGCTTATCAAATTATTTACCTCCTCAAATACTCAATGAAATCGATGTGTCTGCATTATACCAGTCAGACAATTCTCTGAAAATGTTATTGCACAAATGCCGCCACTAGCAGGCTATTTTTGTCACAGGGCGCGCATTCAGCGTGTAATTTTCCGTAGTTACACCCTTAATTTCTCATTGTGTCACGAATCACGGGACGGCTATCTTTTATCGACACTTTTACGACACTGAAGCCTGTATCCCATGTTATTATTTCAAATATGAAGAAAATCCGTTCTGACTCCTGAGGGAGTAAAACGGATTTCCTATCATTTTCCTTATCAATTTTTGTTTTAAGCCAGCGTGAAGTACTCATAGAGATATGCGATTTCTGAAACAGGTATGGATACGCCATAATGTACGGAAATCTGGTTAAAGCTTTCCTTTGCCATGCGTATAAAGTCATCATGCTGTTCTTCAAACTCTCTTTGAATCTCATGGGAAGATATTGGATCGTGTGTCACCAGACGTTCCACCATACAGCTAATATGGAGATACAGACTGATTAACAGCCTGGGATTCAAGCGTATATGGCTTAAATATTGCAAACGTTCCACCATATCCTGAACATACAGAATTAATTTCTTTGGTTCCAATATAATCAACTGCTCAATTAAGTTTTGTAATGTGAAATCGCGCAGTATATTATTATTAAAAATCCGTAACTCATCCGTATCCAGATGCTGTTCTAATATATGATCCAAAATATCCAGATTATTCTGGGATATCAGATCCGAGATATAGACAAAGGGAACTTGCGGGATATTAGGATCAATGGTACCACAGATAAATAAAACATTATATTTTTCAAAAGCCGAATCGGACAGTCCGTTTTTAGCCAGCTGAAAATAATCATACGACTGGATGTTAATATTCAGTTTCCTGGGCAGGCTGGACAAAAATAAAGAAGCTATTTTTTCCGTCGTCTCAATGCTGTTTTCGCTTATGATCAAAATTGCCTCTTCTTTTTTAAGGTTTGGATACATACGGTACGAGGCAACTGAATACTCAGCCGCTTCCCTAAATATAGCCCCCATACTTTTATGCCGGAGAACAGCAGATCCTATGCGGAGCGCCATAGAGGTGGATGCTCCATTAATTATGCCGACGTTAATGCCGGAAATCCCCGACAGATGTTCCCCCAAAGACTCCAGAGAACCCATATCCACCAAAATCAGCAGCTCTGACCGGACCAGGTTCTTCTGGATAAATGTTTTTACTTGTTCTACAATTTTTTCTGGCCCTGTATCCAAAGGCATATCAATGGCCTGAAACACCTGATTGCCCAGCACACGGTTTACAACATCCGCAATGCTGCTGGCTGTGGAATATCCGTGGCATATAATCAGGCTGGTAACGGGCAAAGCGCTGATGATTCGGTTAGAATAATGGATATAGACTGAAAAAAACATGATATCCACAGGATTCATCTTTATCCCTAGACTAAAAAAAAGCAAATCCGCCACTTTCCCGGAAAGCTGGAAATGATGGGACATCATGCGTTCCAAATATTTTTGGCTGTCCTTAATCTGCGCCTCATGATTGGCCATCCAATTGTCCAACAGAGACTCCATCTGCAAACTGTGGTATAGGCATTTCGATACGATCATTGCGGCATTAACGGATAAGTGGATATTATATCTGGATACCATACTGTCCAGAATCTGACCAGCAATCTGTGAAAATGCCTTCACCTTTAGATTGGCGTCGTTAACCTGAAACATAATAAAATCATAGTATTGATTCATCAGCCGATATAATGTTTCAAAACATTTTACCGGAGAGCCCTGCATCACTGACATATCTTGAAACGCTGACAGAAGCATGCTGTAATGGCTAAACCGTTTCTGCGCGGCTTCTTTTTCCAGCAAATGTCCCACATCCATTAACGCTTCTTCTTTATCCGGTTCCTGCGTGAGCTGAAAAGAAGAAAGAAGCTGATCTGGTAGATGATATACATACAATACAAGACGGCTGTTATGTTCCGAATGATTTAGAAACGCATTGGCACACAGCGAACGGACGCAGTTTTTCAAACCCGTAATATGATCCGTAAAATCATAGGATAAAAGGAACTGGTATAGTGAATTTGCAATATACAGTTCTTTTCGCAACCGATCCTTTTCCTGCGACAAGAAGGCAAGAATTAATTCTTCCTTTTCTTGTATCATGCGTTCCGATAACCCGGGCAGAATAATGGTCACGGGGATACGGCTTTGCAGTTGACGCTGAAATAAGGACTTTGAACACTGGCTGCTGGTAAAGATAATCCGGACAGGAGCAAGGGAATTTCCCATAGAGTGCTCCAGCTTTTCAAAAAACGATACCAGATGAAGCTGAAAGGAGCCCGGGAGTAAATGCGCCTCTTTAAAAACAATAAAAACCGGTTTATCACGGCTTAGATATCCCTGTTCGCCGAAAAAAGACGCATTTAATTTTTCAGAATCTGCCCGTAGCCCGGAGCAGTCAAAGACAAGATAACGGGTATCCGGTGGGAGAATTTTATGATCCAGCGTATATTCAAATGTAAGCCTGGCTAAAAAACTTTTCCCAGTCCCAGCTGCACCGGTAATAGCAACGGGAATTCCATCCGGAGGATACTTAATTGACGCCTTACATTGGTCAATACAGTAACTCAAGCAGGAATGGCACCCCACCGCTTTAGAGAAATTAAGCTTGCTGCTTTCCTTCTTTTCAATCTCTTCCCGCAGGGTATTCAGACTGCCGTAGGATGCGTTCAGACGTGTCACATGTTTCATTCGTTCCAACGTCTCCCTATGCAAAAAGTAGACCGGCCGGCAATTTATTTTAATTACCAAATCCTCTTTCACAAACTGATTCAGATACTGGCTTGCAAGATTCCGACTTATATTCAGGAAATCACTGATTGACTTTGCCGTAAACGGATCAAAACAATTAAAATCCATAATCTGTGTCTGACGGATTAGATATTGAAGTATCTCCGTACGTGTATTTTCATACATATCCAGCACTTCCTTTGATTGAGCTCCAGCTGTAAGCAGGATCAGCAGGGCTTCTCTGAAAAATCAGCGGAACCGGGAGAGTATCCAAAGCATCCAGTATCCGGCAGTCCTCCTGATCCAGAAGGGCATAATTTTGTACAAGATACGAACCGGCCCATGATCTAATAAAAGATATATAGATCGCATCCACCACAAAGGGACAGGTTAAAAGCCTTTCCACATTCTTCAGGTCCCCCGTAATAATCAGCGTGTTCCCGTCCGGTTCCCAGCCATCGGCCTGTTTGTACATCTGCGTCAGGTCCTTAACCTTTAACTCCACATCATACGCCATATCCTCAAGTAAAAGTGACTTTCTGAACGAATCACAGGCCAGCGTATCGTCTGCTATTATAAAACAGCTGACCGACAAATACCTTTTCCAGGCATTGGCAATCTGTAAGTGCAGCAAACGCTTGTCAACTATTATATATGTACTCAATTTAACCTTCCCCTTTCCTGTGACACTGGGATATCTCAGCATTCTCTCCCGAAAGATTGTATACGCATCTGATATATCCGGATGAATCCCGTCGGATACGGGCAAGCAGTTCCCAAGCTGGCTCTGATGATGACATGAGATCGATTATAAGAGGAAGGCTCATTCCTGACACTAAATAAATTCCGGGGCGTTTCAAATACTTCAGGCATAGATTCGTAACACTACTCCCCCACATGTCCGTCACCAGAATTAAATCCCCTTCTGGTATAGAACCAATGAGCCGTTCTATTGCTTCCTCGTCATTGATATAAGGGTTCATATACGCACAATATGCAGTACAGCCCTCCACAGAGCCTAATACATGCCTAGCTGTTTGAAGAAGCCCATAAGCTAATATTTCGTGGGACAATAATATAATATGCCTCATCAAATGTCTCCCCTATTTCAGACGGTCATATTCTTCCATAACCATATTCATAAGCTTTTCTTCTTCTGATATCCCAAGAATCCGCGCGGCGGCAGGTCTTATTCCTTTTTCAGCAATCATTTCTTGCATTCTGACCGCATTTGGATCCTCCCTGTTATCATAGGCAAGTCCATACGCGATGGCCTTCGCAATATTAACAGGTTCGATTCCATGCTTCAGGCAATACATAGCAGCGCCAGTAAGACGGTCATGTCGCCCCAATTTTCTGACAGGATTTTCCGCTACCCGGCTGATCCGTTCTACCTCTTCCTCCTTTGCCTTCATGCTGCAACCCACCATCTCCAGCTGCTCTAACGTGGGATGAAACTCCGCGCGGATTCCTTCGGACGCCTCTGCCAGACATCCTTTCATGAGGGTCGCAATCTCATCATCCCGTTCCGCATCCTGTGTTGTAGTATATCCCTTTACATAACCCGCATAAGCACAGGCCGCATGGGGACAGTTGTGGACAAACAATTTAATATCCTTCAGAAATTCAACTCCGTCACATACCTGCATCCATTCCACCCCAGACAAATCCACATTGACCGGTCCCTGAATCAGGAGGCTCTGCAGTGCTTTGGTGGTCAGGCACAATGCATGGTTTGACGGCGCGTTGCCGCTTCTTCTCACAATTACGTCGCGGAATGCCACCCGTTCTCTATACCATATCTTTTGCTTTTCTTCCGAAAGTTCTTCTAGCAGCAACGCTTCATTTTTCTCCATAATATGATTTTTATTCGTGCATGACAGAACAAGCAGATTCTGCTTTGGGTTCTCCGCCGCCCTCTTCCTTAAGCAGGGCCCTATATACCGGATTGCGTCTTCAATATCCTCCGGATACAGACAAAGCGCGATCACATCCGCATCTACCATTCTTTCCATACAGGAATAACTGTCATCTGTCTCATACGTTTCATACCCGGTTATAGTCCTCTGCTCTGTCCTGTCCTTCCGAAGCACCGTAACGTGGTACTGCCCTGTCTCCTTCAGCGCTTCTACCACCCGGCTGTCCTTATCCAAAAATGTCACGTTCCATCCCGCCGCGTCATATACCTCGCCCAGATAAGCTTTTCCTTCCTTACCAGCGCCAATAATTACAATATGATTCATGATAAAACTCCCCTTATCTATATATTAAAATAATCCAATAAATGAACCGGCAAGACTGACAAGCAGGATTGCCAGAGAAATAATTCCGTAGTTTACCTTTTTTCTCTTGATGACTGTATAAATACCGAATACGATAAGAAGCGGCAGCAGGCCGGGTACCAGACTATTAAGCGAATCCTGGATTGCAATCGCGCCTCCTCCTGATACCGGAATCACTGCGGCAAGCTCTAATTTCACAAATCCGGCAGACAGCGCTCCCATCATGAACATACCCACAATACCTGTTCCCAGAATCAGTTCTTTCACCCATCCCGCGTGAAGAATTGTTTTAACCGATTCCCGCCCTACATGATACCCCATATTAAATAGATAACCACTGATTAGAAATGTAATAAGCGGGAATATAATAGTGATAAGCGCTCCCATAATATTTCCCGTGGCCGCCATGGTACAGCCGATTCCATAAATAATTGTTTTAAGCATTCCCCATGTAATGGTATCGCCAATCCCGGCTAAAGGTCCCATTAATCCTGTCTTAATGCCCGTGATAGCCGAATCTGGGATATCCTCTCCCCTTGCCTTCTCTTCTTCCATGGCAATGGTGATTCCGTGAATCGGGGTTCCCCAGATAGCCTCAGTATTAAAAAATTGCAGTTCCCGCTTCAGCGCGGACTTAAACGCATCCCGATCAGGATATAATTTCCGAAGAATCGGAATCATGCTGTAACAAAATGAGATACTTTGAAGCCGTTCAAAGGAATTGGATATTTCAGCTGACATATACCACCGCAAGAAGCTTCTTCTTAAATCTTTTTTCGTTATTTCTGTCCCGTTTCGTTCCATTATGCCGCCTCCTTCTCTCTTCTGAAGCATATTATCAGCAACGCCATGCATATTCCGAATATAGCTGCACCAATTGTAGATATCTGGAAATACTGGATAAAGAAAAATCCCAGGATAAAAAATGGAATCAGCATGGATTTTCCTACCACAAAAATAGTAATTGCAAATCCTAACGCCGGTAAGACGCCTCCAGCCACACTCAGTCCGTTCGTAAACCATCCCGGAAGTACATTCAGAATTTTCTGCACCAGGTCCGTTCCGAAATAAATTAATATGAATACGGGTGGAAAACGCAATAACAGTCCTGCTGCCATAGGGTACAGTATGGCACACCTTTCTATCCCCTTATCATTTCCCTGTTCCGCGTACTTATCTGCCAGGTTTGCAAAATAGCCATTAATAAAGCGTTTAATCTGATCCATTAAGACCCCCAGCAGACCAAATGGCAAAGCCAGGACAATAGCCGACTGCGCGTCCATTCCCGAAGCCAGTGCAATGGGAATCGCAACCACGCCTGCCAGACATTCGTCAGCTGGTATATTGCCTCCATTTGACACCAGTCCCACATACATCATTTCAATTCCCGCCCCGATGATAAGCGCGGTTGAGAGATCCCCCATAATCAATCCAAACGGCACCGCCATTACCAGAGGCTGGCAGAATATATGCTGTAATGTATACCCCACCCTGCACATCGCATACCAATACCATAATCCCGCTACTACAGCCAAAAATAAGTTCATAACGTCCTCCTCTCGTCTATAAACCAAACTTTTTAATTACCTTCTCAAAGTCCATGCTGGGATTGTCTGGGACAATATGAAGCACAATGCTGATCCCTTTGTCATACAAAGCTTTCAGATTTTCCACTTCCTGCTTTGAAAAAGAAACAGCCTTATATACAGGCGTCCGTCCCGGACCGTTAGGAAGTTCCCCAATCTGTATACTGTCCAGCGAAAATCCTTTTGCATAAAGGCTAAGACAAGCCGCCACATCCCTGACCAGAACCAGCGCCTTCCCTTCCCCGAACCGGTTCCGTTCCCATTCTTCCATTGCTCCGTCCGTATCATAAATATCCACAGAAATTCCCTTCGGTACGGCGGCCACATAGATCTCTTTCATAAAATCATCAGCGGCCAACGTCTCATCCACCACCACGATTTTATCCGCCTGTGTTACTTTCAGCCATTTTGTAATAATCTGTCCATGGATCAGCCGGCTGTCAATTCGAAATAGTTTTATCTCTGCCATCATATCCTCCTTATTTTTTTTATCCTTTTAATAAGCAATCATTGTGCCAATTATTGTGTCAACCATTTTCCTGCTATTTTACCAGCAGATTTCACTAACTTAAAACCGGATTGCTTTATGTGTGTAATTTTAATCGCTAATGTGTTATTTGTGTGTTGCTCTAACAAAGGCTGGCTATCTTCTTCCGTATATTTATAATTCCTGCTATTCCCGACTGCTCACCAATCGCTGGCAGCTCCTCTAACCTGGCATGTTCCCTATTTTCAAGAATTCCTAATAGCATGGGGAAATTCATACCGGCTATACACTCCATATGTGCACATTTGAGGCATGATGCAACCGCGTTATAGGGGCTTCCTCCAAATAAATCCACCAGCACGATTACGCCCTCTCCCTGGTCCATCTCCTGAATCTTATTCAGCACCCGGGACTGCAGATATGCTATATCATCCCCCGGGTCCAGCGGGAGAGAATAAAAATTTTTTTGAAGGCCCAAAACCATCTCCGTACTTTCTTTTATACTTTCACAGAAATTTCCGTGAGTCACTAATAATACTCCAATCATATACATTACCTCTTTCATATTTTTTACTATATTATTCAGCAAATTTCATGCCAGTTTCTGTGTCAGTCCTATTCCGTGAGCAGCTCAACCAGATAAGCGCATTCACTTTCCGGCACCTCAATCCCAATCAAAGATTCTAATTCCCCCAACGCATCTTTCACGATACCGAATAGCTCCCCATACTGCTCCTTCAACTGTTCCGTCTGCCTATTCATGAAGATGTTATTCTGTATAATCCGTTCCGCCATGCAGCTGACATGAATCATAAAGCGCAGTCGGGTCTTTCTGTCCTCCTTACGATTTCCGTTTTCTATGATCGTCTCATAAATATGCCCGGTACATCTGCACATTTTTTCTGGAGCTAAAAAGGATAATACTCTTCCCAAAGCTGTCTCCATCACAGCGTCATGGTCCGCCTGTATTCCTTCCTTCTCATGCCGGACATTCTCAAACAGGAGCTGTTCCAGATTAGCCATTCCATATCCGGTCACCAGGTCCTCCACAGAAATGTACGGTATTCCCTTAAGCCCCAAATCGACTGTTCCTACAACCGCCCTAGGTATAATCCCGATTCTCTCCCGAATCTTCGCATCCCCGTCCTGCTTATCCATCAAGTTCATATAGGTAAACTCAAACTCAATATCATAATCTTTAAATGCCTCCCGGATGATTTCCCCAATCCTTACCGCGGTACCGCGTCCCGACACACAGGTTACAATCAGATTTACCGGTTCTCCCGCCTTTCCCCGCTGCTTCCTTCTAATAAAGCCTTCGCACCCGTTCTTTGCCTCTTCACAGATTTCTTTTAAGCTGTGGTTTCCCATTAATATTTTTCTAAGGGTATCGATTACCATCAGTGTCGATACCATTTCCACCGACATCACATTGCGTCCGGTATCCTTCGCGATCTGTTCGGCAAACCAGACCAGAGAACCCATATCCACCAGCAAAAGCACTCCCATCCCCTGGTCCTCTCTCTCCACCAATACTTTCACCTGGTCAAATACATCATTTACCGATGAGTCCAACGGCATGTCAACACTCTTACAGTGCTTTGTTCCCAATATGGAATTAGCTACCTCTGCCATACTGCCGGCCGTGCTTTTTCCATGTGATATAACGATAAGGCCGATTCTTGTTTTCTCTTCCTTCAAACTCTCGCTGCATAAAAACATGGTCAGATATCCCAGTTCTGAGGCAGGGATTTCAATATCCAATTCTTCCTCCAACATCGCACGTATTACTTTAGCAGCCTTCAGCTCCTTTGGATATTTCAGAACCAGTACATTTATTCCTCCATCCTGTATTGATGTCTTATCCACTGCTCTTTTTATCAGTGCCTCCACGTGCATGGCCATTCCAACTATAACCGTATCCGTAAAATCCCGTTTTAGTTTGATGGACGCGTAGTTTAAAGCGTCTGTCACCGCATCATATACCTTTGGGTCCACAACTTTCAGCACCGAATCTTTGGTTGCTTTTTGTCCCTCCATTCTGTATTCACTTAACAGCTGGTTTGTATATCCTTCAATCTCACAGCTGATGATGTTCTTGATTTCATCCTCTGTTTTTCCCTGGCTCTTAAATTCCATATACTTTTCTGCCAGTTCCGAACATATGGATATTTCTTCAGGTCTTTCCGGCATTCCCATTACATCTGTTTTGCCAGAAACATCCGCATGACCCGGAAAATCTAGAGAATAGGTTTCGTCACTTTGGAGGAAAAGAATCAAGTCATTGGTCTGAGTCCGGTGTTTGCTATAATCCAGCCAGATATATTCCGGCAGGCTTGTCCTGTCTACTTCCACCCGTTCGCTCTCTGTACCAATCTTAAATGCTAGGAATGCCCTCGCACAAATCAATTGAATGTCCGCGCGCAGTTGTCCTACGTTTCCAGCGCACTCATATGTAAGCAGTGCAAGAAGTGCTTCTTTATCCACATGGAGCACCTCCCCCATATTTCTCTGCTCATGCGAGAAAAATTGTCCAATCAGTTGGAGACGTTCCGTCAGGGACCGTTCAGACAATGGGGGCATTTTTATTATCACCGGCATTCTGCGCAGAAATGTCTTTAACAGTGATGTATCAATGTTCTCTGTTGTAGCACCGATAATCATAAGACCGGATTTTCTGTGAGCTTCTGTCTCTCCAAGACGTCTGTAGATTCCTTTATCCATAAGCAGAAAAAGCATCTCCTGCCCGTCCGCAGGCAGTCTGTGGATTTCATCCAAAAACAGAATCCCCCCGTCAGCCAGCTCTACAAGACCGGGCCTATCAGACAACGCTCCTGTAAACGCGCCTTTCTTATGGCCAAACATCTGCGACATAAGAAGCTGCGGATTCTCTGCATATTCCGCACAGTTAAACACAACAAATTTTGCATCTGGACGAATAATCTTCATATACTTCGCATATTCATACATCCGTTCAGCGAAGGTGGTTTTACCGGTACCGGTTGGCCCAGTAAGCAATGTATGCAATCCTCTTGGAGGATAAAGAACCGCGGATTTTGCCTGTTGTACACTCTTTTTCAACGATCCTTTTTCTCCAACCAGAAAGAAAAATTCATCCTTTTCTTTCTGATTATTTTCTTCATCTGCGTATCCGACCGGCCAGAAATATACAGGACGTCCATTTGACTTTTCTACTCTTCCTTCTCTTACAAGCTCATTTAAATCCCGACTTACGTTGGACCGGTCATATCCCAAGGCATCTGCTAAATCTGATGACTCAATCTGCAGGTCTTTCTTTTCCAACTTAGCAAGCTCACATTGTCTTTTCAATGTCTCAAAAATAATATCCTTTCTGCTCATGTCCCACCTCTTTATAAACATTTACCGTCATTGCAACACACTGTAATTATAGCATCATGAAATATAACACGCTATTGGCAGGGGCACAAAAACAAAGGGAAAAATCTATATTTTCCAATACAATCTTTCGCTCATTCCCAAAAATGCTTAATATTTATACCAGCCTATCGTACAACCCAGCATCCCATCTTTCTTCACCAATATGAAATGCCTTGGCCCCAGGAGACTCATCTCCCAGGGCCAAGGCATCTATTTCTCACGCCCTGAAAAACACCCATTTTCAGGCCGCAAATCCACTCAATTTTTCCTCAAAAACCACTACATCTTGTGGTTTTATCTTTCATTTTTCTCCAAAACCACAATTCGTCATCTAAACTACCGTAGCTTAATGTGGTGCTGCGGTGGAATAGATGCCAATCCAGAAATACTGAGCCTACAATTCCACCAATGGTCGATTTCATATACTGTTGCAATGTTTTCATCCTATGAAATCGCTGCATCATATCCTGCTAAAATCATTTTAGCCTTTCGTACAAAACCGCATATTGCATGGAACAATAATAGTAGTTCAGCAAAAACTCAATTTACTCTCCATCATCACATTCGATAAAATATAAAAACCAGCAAATTGCCAGTAGGTCCGCCGCCCCTCCCGGGGATAGGTTCTTACTTATAAACTGATGATCCAAATCTCTTATTATTGCCGCAGCCGGATATTTCTCCTTATTGAGAATTTCATTCAGCTGCTTTTTCACATCTATATATGTGGGATAATCAGATCTTGCAATGATATTCGTATCAACCGCTTCCGACAATAAGTAGAGAAGCGTAATGCTTCCCGCTTCATCCTTTGTATAGCCTTCTGCCAACGCCTTTTTTAATATTGGAAGACCTGTATTGAGAACGGTGGGAAATCCATCCGCCGCTTCTCCTCTGACACCCTTTATTCCATATTTCTTATAAAGCTGACATCCTGCTGTTGGCCGTTGCTGCTCTATATGGTTAAAAACAAACTCTGCATATGTCTTCGACAGGGCACCGCATTCCCCCAAAATCTGTTCTGCTGTAAGTTTTCCCCCGTTTCCTTTTAGCCTTCCAATCGCGCCGCAAATGATGCCTATTGAGAAAATAGCTCCTTTATGGGTATTCACATTTTGGGTTTCATTGAACATTGCACTTTCAGCATTCATTCCTTCATACTGCAATTTCCGAAATGTTTTCTCAGGTGTTTCCATCGCGGTTTCAATGCCGATTCGGAGCATTGATTTGAAATGCGGAATAAGAGCTACCGAACTATCGACAAAGGAATAAAAATCCATGTCATGATGCGAGCCGTTATTAAAACGATCCACCAATCCTGGTTTTGGTGATACAGAAACTTCGTAAAGCAGCGCCTTCATTGCGAAACTCGCTATCTTTTCTATAAAATTATCAAAAAAGTATTCTTCCATCATCTGAAACGTTTTCTTCTGAAGTTCCTCTGCCGGATGGACTCTGCGGGAAGAGCACCGATGAACGGGACCACCGCAAATCAAACACCTGCGTTCACTCAACCCCACTACTCCCCGTTCCATCTTTATTCCGTCATGAGCCAAAACATCAATATCAAAAAGTCTTCCCAACGGATGCGTGTCTTCTATTTCTGACATGATACATTTTATTTCTATATTATCGCAATCCACAACAATAAAAGCTTCATTTCCCGTAGCCTCATGTATCTTTTCAAAAAAAAGAACTGCGATACCTCTAACTCTTAACTGATTAAAAATGCATGTTACTCCTTCTTCGAAGGTTTTCTGAATCAAATCAGAATTTTTCACCGGCCCCGCAATATTCAAAGTAAAACAGATTACGTTTCTTTCATATTTCCGTATTAATTCCTGCTGGCGGAATGCTCTTGCTTCCCTCGCTGCCATCATGTCTGTAACCTGTACTTTTCTGATTTCCATCTTCACACCTCTTTATAATCAGTAGTGTATGACGTCCTGCGCCTTTTGTATTGCTTCCAATACCGGACGCGCCTTCTCTGAGTAAAGATATTCCCTTGTTGTTTTCGGAACAAATGGACAAACGCTTTCCAGCTGTCCATCGTGAATCCACTGTCTCACTTTACTGGCGCTGATTACTTCCCCATTTATCTTTTTCCGCGGAATTTCTTCTGCTTTAATGCCCACCTTATTCAACTGTTCCAGCATTACACGATTGTACATAGATGTTACCATACTTTTCTTTTCTTCTCCCACAAATCGATTCGTAATGCCAAGTTCTCTGGCAATTATTTCAAATATTGCAATGTCCAGTTTTGCATGAGCCTCACATACAACCGCCTCTTCTTTAAGAAAATAACTGGGAAACGTTCCCTGTGAAATCATATACGGTCCGCTTGCATGACAAATCACATTTTTCAGATGCGCAGTTCCCTTTTTTACCAGGTCCTGTCGGACAGAAAATGGAAACATGCTGCAGTCTTCACTTACCACAAAAACATGAAGGATTTCACACTTTTTTGCCGCCTCCTCAACAAGAAACAGGTGCCCCATTGTAAATGGATTGGCGTTCATGACTACCGCTCCGACCTGCTTTCCCAAAGACTCAACATCATGACTCTCTCGTTTCAAACTGTTTAAATAATTGGGAAATCCATTTTTCCTGTTCTCCAAAAAGGTAATCATCCCATCTACATTTGCAATTTCATAAAACCCCAGATCCTGAAAGAAACAGGCCTCCCTCATTTTCGTATAAATAAACAGATGCGTATTTCCCCTGGATATCTGATACTCTGTCAGATGCCGGATCAACAGATTCAAAAGCCCTCTCCCTTGATAGCGATGATCCACCGCCATACAGCGGAGAGTATTTCCAAAGCAGCTTCCCGTGGCCACCGGATTTCCAATATCATCTAAGATGACACATGTATAATCCAGATTGCCATCCCTTTGAATTCCTTCCTGTTCCAGGAGCCGAGTCACTGCAAGATTCATTTTACTGTCTTTTTCAGAAATACCCTCCACCATATAATCCATTTCTATTTCACCTCTCGCACAACATCCATAATGGTTCCGTCGCGGCCCTCAATAATACCTACGATTCGTTCACCAAACTTAACCGGCTGCGGAGTGCCTACGATATCATACGCGATATCCCTTAATTCTTCAATTGTCCTCAGAGGAACACAATCGGCATTCTTTAACGCCTCCAACAAATCCTGTCTGGCCGGATTGACTGCCACTCCATAATCGGTTACTACCACATCAATACTTTCTCCCGGGGTTGTCACTGTTGTCACATCCGTACAGATTGCAGGAATCCTTCCCTGAAGGAGCGGACATATCACGATCGTACATTTTGCGCCCTGGGCGGCATCAGGATGTCCCCCCTGGGCGCCTGTAATGATTCCATCTGAACCAACTACCACATTACAGTTGAAATGTGTGTCAACTTCCAATGCCGCCAATACCACATAGTCCAATTTGTTGACGAAAGAGCCTTTGTTAAAGGGATTGGCGTAAGCGCCTGCACTGATTCTGTGATGATTCGGATGTTTTACGGAATTAACGGCAAACAAGTCAAAGTCCTGCGTATCAAGTAATTTTCCTACAAGACCTTTATCCAGCATATCGACCATTCCTTTGCTCATACCGCCCACAGCAAATCCCATCTTAATCCCACGTTCCTCCATAATCTTGGCAAGCAATGCAGCAGAAGCAATGGACGCTCCTCCAACTCCGGTCTGATAAGAAAATCCTTCTTTAAAATATGGCGTATTAATTACGACCTGGGTGCAGTAATCTGCCATCATAAGTTTTCTGGTATCTGTTGTTGGCTTTGCCGCCCCTGTCGCAATCTTTTCCGGAATGCCTATTGCATCCACCACACACACATAATCCACCCTTGTCATGGCAACATCCGCCGGAAAATTGGGAAAGGGAACAAGACAGTCCGTAACCGCAACCACTTTATTTGCATGCTGTCCGTCAACAAAGGAATATGATAACACACCGCAGTCGCTCTTTCCTCCAATGCCTTTGCAGTTACCGTAATCATCACATGTCGGCGCTCCGATAAATGATATATCTATGATTGTCTCCCCACTCTGGATTGCCCGCACACGGCCTCCGTGCGAACGCATGATTGCAGGCTTTTTCAGCTTTCCATGTGAGATGGCCTCTCCGATTTTTCCTCTGACTCCTGATGATTCGATTCCGGTAATTGTCCCATCCTCGATATATTCCAGTAATGGATCATGTGCTTTTCCAAGAGAGCTTGCACAAATTGTTACATCCTTGATCCCCATATCATGGACTTCCTTCATAACCATGTTGACTACGAGATCTCCTTCTCTGAAATGATGATGAAATCCAAGTGTCATACCATCATGAGCTCCGCATTTTTCAAGCGCTTCCCGAATGGAAGATACCATTTTACTTGTATTGTGATCCATGACAGGTTTTACAATCGGTCCCTGTTTTCTGTACTCAACACCTTCTTTATAGTTGTTGCCCTGAAACGGTTCCTTTCCCGTCAATTTGAGAATTTCATCCGGAATTTCACGTCCTACTGCATTTAACATCTCAAAATTCCTCCTTCAAAACTCCTGACGCTTTTGCCAGTTCAATGGTCCGCTTTGCTCCGTCATAAAAGGCAATATCTATCATTTTTCCATCCACTGTAAAAACACCGATTCCCAGCTTCTTTTTTTCTTCTATTTCTTTTACTACTTTCTGTGAAAAAACAATCTCCTTTTGTGTCGGTGTATATATTTCATGAACCGGAGCAATCTGCCGCGGGTTAATGATGGATTTTCCGTCAAATCCCATCAAATGGATTGTTTCTACATCCTTTTTGAAACCTTCCATATCGTCCAGATCGGTATACACAGTATCAAAACATTGTACACCTGCGGCCCGGGCTGCTATAATCATGTGCTGCCTTGCTCCCATAAGTTCCACCCCGGTACCTGTAATTCTTGTCTGAAGATCTTTTGTGTAATCTCCTCCGGAAAGAGCAATTCCAAATAGACGTTCGGAAGCATTGCAGATATCCAGCGCGTTTAACACACCTTTTGCCGATTCTAAAGCCGCCATAATCAAAACTTTCCCTCGCTCGATTCCAAATTCGTTTTCTGCCTCTTCCACCGCCTTTTCTACCCGTTTCACATCCTCTGCAGTCTCTGTTTTCGGAATGCGGATACCATCTGTACCCCCGGCTACGGCACACCGGATATCCTCTTTCCAGAGCTCTGAATCAAGACCATTGATTCTTACGATACACTCGATGCCCCTGTAATTAATCTCCCGCAGGGCATGGTACAAAGAAAAACGGGCTGCGTCTTTTTCTTTTTCCGCCACAGCATCCTCAAGGTCAAGCATGATACTGTCCGGCTTATAAATATATGGATCCTTAATCAGTCCTGGTTTCTGCGCGTTTAAAAACATCATTGTTCTTCTGAGTCTTTTTTTATTTGGATTCATTATCGAACCGCACCTCCCCATGGCACATCTGTTTTCTGTCCGGCGCTTCTGTACACAGCGCACTCCACACGTGCCTTAACTGTACAATCTAATGCTCCTTTGTCCACAATACTGATAAATACATCTTTCACATCCAGGCGCTCCAACGTCTCCCTGACCACTTTCTGTATCTGCTCTCCGAACTGATTCATAACCACACTTTCAAGCTCCAATTCCACGCTGCCGTTACCCGGTTCAACCGTTACCATACAATCGCTGGACTCGAGCGTTCCGGCAATTGCCGCTTTGTCAATCTTCATCTTTTCACCTTCTTTTTAACTTTAATAAAACAACCCGCCAAGATTAAACACACCAAGCGAAGAAAGAATTACATTTAAAAGTACATTTCCTACCGAGAGAAGGAACAGCGTCCGGAACATCTTGTTCAGTTCAGCCGTACTGGTTTCTCTTGCCGCAGAATAAGATGACATAATAATTGCACCTCCGGTAGATAAGGGGCTGATTGCCGCTGCAAATGATGTAGCTGTTATTGCTGAAATCAGTTCCACGTAATTGACGCCGCTTCCAAACTTTTCGCACACCTCTGCCGCAATTGGATATAAAGTCGGCATAACAACCCCCGTTGTAGAACTGACCCAGGACAAGATTCCCGAGGTGGCCGCCAGTATCGGAACCGCTGTCTTTTCAATCATAAATCCTGTCAGGAAATCGGAAACCAAGGTAATACCGCCCAGTGTATCAATCACATTAATCAGGACACCAACTCCACATATAAACACAAGCGTCCCCCACGGAATTCCTTTTATTGCTTTCTTTTCATCAACAACACCAAGAAGAACTAAAACAGCAGCTGTGGCAAATGCAAACAAACCTGTGTCAAGCTTAAATCCGATACAGCATACAACCATTACAACGATTGCCGCAATCGTAAGCAGCTGATCCCGATTAAACTTTGGAATGTCTGAAAGCTTCAGCGGATTGTCCGCTTTTACTTTATAACCTTTATACAGTATGTATACAACAAGTGTAAACAAGAACCCTGAAAGCAGTGTTGACAAAAACAGATGAAGGCCAAATCCACTGTAACCCAGAGGCTCCGAAAGATTTTTAGCTAAAACACCCGTCAAAGAAAGAACCGATGCACATCCGGCATTCGCCCCCAGTTTTGCATAAAGAGACGTTGCCATAGGATTGATATCCATTTCAAAGGCCAGATACATAGCAAATGTTGTCATCAAAATGCCTGCCGCAATATGCCCCGGACCGATTGCTGAAATGAATGCCGACAAAAAAAACATCAGAATCGGAATAAGGATTGTCCGTTTTCCTACAAGTGCAACCACCTTCTTAGAAAACAGATCCAATGTTCCATTATTGGATGCCATACCAAACAGGAACGTAACACCCACCAAAGTCACAAACATGGAACTGCTGAATCCTCCCACAATCTCTTTTGCCGACATGCCTCCAAATGTTCCGAGCGCAAATGCAACACCAATAGAAAGGAATCCCAGATTTACTTTTCTTATAAAACCTATTGCCACTACCACTACAAGCACAATAAGCGAAATAATTGAAAGACTCATAATATTTCCTCCACACATTTTAAATAGCGATTCTTGTTCCGGCTAAAACCGTACTCTTGCTACCCCTTCCATAATCAGATTCGCAGTGCGAAATCCAAACGTATCTTTGATTTCAGGAATCTTATTATGCTGCTGAAAGTCAACCCCGCATTCTAATATACCACCGGAATGTCCAATTCGTATATACTGCGTATCCATATGTTCTGAACACACCTGATTCACTATGCTGCCGGGAACCACAGCCGCTGCTGCAGTACACATGGCACCCGTCATGGCATAGCTGGGATGTGCTTTCTGCATAGACATCATTCTGGAGACCAAATCAATACTTTCCTGTGTCACAGTCTCTCCATCCATGGTCTTATACTCTTTGGGCTGAGCTACAAATGCCATTTTGGGAATTCCAGGAGTCTCCCAGGCGGATTTCTGGTAATCGTCAATCAATCCCAGCTTCACTGCCGCAAGTCCCCGAATCTTTTCCAATAAAGCAAGTACTTCATCATCTGCATTCACAGCATCCGGAAGTTCCTTTCCCGTAAGTCCTATGTCCTCCGCCTTCACAAACACAAGAGGGTTTGCCGCATCAATAATGGAAACTTCTACATTTCCCAGTCCCGGAACTTCCAGTACATCAACTGCATTTCCTGTGGGCAGCAATCCCTTTCCCAATGTACCCGCCGGATTTACAAATTTGAGTTTTACCGGTGAAGCCTTACCCGGCACTCCTGCTATACTAAAATCGCCCTCATATACCACATTTCCATCTGAGGTCTTGATATCAGCAACAATCAGCTTATCCGTATTCGTATTATATATTCTGACTGATGTTTTATCATTTTGTACTTTAATCAAGCCTTTTTCAATGGCAAACGGTCCAACACCCGATGAAATATTACCGCAATTTCCTTTGTAGCTTACGATTGGTTTATCCACAGATACCTGTGCAAATGTATAATTTACATCTGCGTCAGGTCTGGGAGAAGGACTTACAATGGCCACCTTACTCGTCACGGACTGTCCGCCGCCCAGTCCGTCTATCTGGTTCTTATCCGGACTTCCCATCATTCTGAGCAGTACATCATCCCATTTTTCGCGATCATCCGGAAGATCACTCTCCAAAATATAAACCCCTTTGCTTGTTCCGCCCCGCATAATAGTTACCGGAACATGGAATAGCCCTGTTTCTTTATTTAACATCAGATTCCCTCCTGCTGTTACTGAACAGAATTATGTTTGCGATTGTAATTTATCAAAGAACCACAGCGGATAATTTCTTTTTCTTCCTCTGTCAGCGGCTCAATTGCCAGTGATAATTTTCTTGTTTTATCGCCAATAATAAATGCCGTAATTTTCTTCATGTCGGTGTTAAGCGCTTTTTTAATATCAGGTACAAATATATAATCATCCTCTGAAAAATCGGCAGGACCATTCAAAATAAAGGGTACCATTCCCCAATTAATCAAATTCGAGCGATATCGCTTTGTCGCATATTCTACTGAGATATTCGCTCCGCCAAGAAGCACTCTCTGGCAGGACGCCGCCTGTTCACGTGCCGAACCGTCTCCCGGCTTTACCGCATATATTGTACTTGAAAGATCAATTGACTCATCCTCTACTTTTTCATATCCCGGGATCGTATGTATTTTATCAAGAATTTCTCTGATTTCTTCAGGACAATTCCCCTCTTTTCTTGCCTTTTCGTTATTCATCACCGCTTTTGCTTTCCCTACATACTCCGGCACCCGTCTGCTTAATGTAAACTCAGCCAGCCCCATAGGATTGGAGCGGAATGAACCGGTTTCTCCGGACGGGATAAGTTCATCCGTTGTTGTTACAGGATCCGTGATATACGCGCATACCTTTAGAAGCATATTCTCATTTAACTCCGGAAGCTCGGGCCAGGCCTTAATATTGGGACCACAGATAAGTTCCTCTTCCGAATTACCCTTTCCAAACCCCTGATAAACTCTGTTCGCATATACTTTGGAATCATAATGATACTCAGGACACTCATAAACATATCCCAATTCATCCGCCGCTGTGATTCTTCCCCGGTTGGCTGAAGTTGCCGCAACAGAACGCGCATCCATCAAGGCTACACTTGCAATCTGTCCATTACCCGGCTTAGATCCCTCACGATTAGGGAAGTTTCTTGTCGTATGTCGAACCGCAAACTGTCCATGCGCCGGTGTATCTCCCGCACCAAAGCACGGCCCGCAAAATGCAGTGCGAATTGTCGCTCCGGCAGCAGCCAATGTCTCAATTGCTCCTTTCTTTAAGAGATCCATCATAACAGCCTGAGAGCTTGGATAGACACTCAAATTAAACGCATCATTCCCTGTGGATTTATTTTCCAGCAGATAAGCAGCCTCCATAATGTTCGAATACGTTCCTCCAGAACAGCCTGCAATTGTTCCTTGATCTGCATACAAAGCTCCATCATGGATTTTCCCTCTAAGGTTCAACTGCAAATCCGGATTTTTAATTAATTTTTTCGCATTTTCTTCCACTTCGTGAAGAATGTCATCCAGATTTTCATTTAATACACGAATTTCATATCCATTTGAAGGATGGAACGGCAATGCAATCATGCTGTGTATGGCAGACAGATCGATGTAAATGCATCCTTCATAGTATGCAATCTTTTGGGGCTCAAGTTTTTTATACTCGCTGCCTCTTCCATGAGCAGCCAAATACTTTTTCGTATCTTCATCGGTTCTCCAGATTGAGGAAAGACAGGTAGTTTCCGTAGTCATTACGTCAATACCATTTCTGTAATCCGTACTCATTGACGAAACACCCGGTCCAACAAATTCCATCACCTTATTCTTCACATATCCATTCTTAAAAACTGCTGTAACAATCGCAATCGCAATATCCTGCGGGCCGACTCCCGGGTTGGGCTTTCCGTCTAAATATACAGCAATGACTTCCGGATACTTTATATCCCATGTCTCTTCCAAAATCTGCTTTACTAGTTCCCCTCCGCCTTCTCCAACAGCCATCGTTCCAAGCGCTCCATAACGTGTATGTGAATCAGAGCCGAGAATCATCTTGCCACATCCCGCTTCCGTCTCCCGCATATATTGATGAATCACACCCATATGCGGCGGAAGGTAAATTCCGCCATATTTTTTTGCGGCAGTTAATCCAAACACATGATCATCTTCATTAATCGTACCTCCCACTGCACACAAACTGTTATGGCAGCAAGTCAAAACATAAGGAACCGGAAACCGCTCCATCCCTGATGCACGCGCTGTCTGGATAATCCCCACATAAGTCAGATCATGGCTGGTAATTGCATCAAACCGAGTTTTCAAATTCTCTTTATTTGTTCCGGTGTTGTGCTCCTGTAGGATACCATAGGAAATTGTACCTTCTTTATACTGTTCCTTTTTTTCCAAAAATTCTCTTCCGGCATCATTTTCTTCAACAATCGTTTCACCCTCCAGAAGGAACACACCCGAATCATATAATTTCATTCTTCTCTATCCTTTCACTGATAATGAATTCAGACTGGCCAGATCTGTTTTCTATATCCATATTGTATATCTCTAAATACAATGTGTAAAATTCATATTTTTTATTTATTTCATTCATTAAAGCTATGTTTATATCTATTTTTCACATGATTAAACTCGATTCTTTGTTGATTTTTTCTAATTTTCTTCTGATATTCACTTAATATCCTAATTTACTAAATATACATATTTTTCATAAAAACTATAGTTTGTAACTATTTCTTGTCAACACAAAATAAAACGATTATAATACATATATCGTTAAACGTTTTATATTTATCTACATATTAATAGATTTACAGAAAGGAATTCTTTCATGGATTTTCGAGAACTGAATTATGTCCTTGCAATTGAAAAATATCATAACATTACCAAAGCTGCTGAATCTCTTTATGTGAGTCAGCCGACATTAAGTAAATTTCTTGCAAACCTGGAACACGACCTTGGCCAAAAACTTTTTAGAAAACTTGGAAATAAGTACATCCTGACTTTTGCCGGACAAAAATACGTAGATACGGCAAGAGAAATCCTTCTTTTGAAATCGAATTTGGACATCGAGCTTGCCGACATCCTGAAAAAAGATGTAGGTGTTCTCAACGTAGCTTTTCCACGCATGCGGTGCACCTACATGCTTCCGGCTACATTACCTGTATTTCAGGCTGAACACCCCAATATTAAAATAAATGTCTTTGAGGGAAGTTCTGACGAAAATGACAAACTTTTATTAGAAGGAAAAGCTGAAATCGCATTTTACAGCAAGCCGGAAACGCTGAATCCATTAATTGATTATGACACCATACGTAAAGAAGAAATGCTCATCTGTCTCTGCAAAGATCATCCGCTCGGCAGGTATGCACAGCCCAATCCCTCCAGCAGGTATCCACGATTAGATCCGAAATTATTGAAAAACGAATTGATTCTCCAACTGATGCCTGAACAGAGAACACGACAGATTACCAGCCGATATTTCAGCAACATAGGTCTAAACTTTGAAAATGTCATGACAACCAGCAGTCTGCCTGCAATCATGGAACTGGTTTCCGTTGGCTATGGAGCCTCATTTATATTCGAGACCCATCTCATGCACCATCATTTTACCAAATCCATTGACTGCTACAGTTTCGGTGAACCCCAAACCTTATCCGACTTTGTTGTAGCTTCCAGACACGGAAGCTATCTTCCCTCCTATGCTCACGATTTTATTAAGATTGCTCGAGATCTTTTTAATAATAACAATTTATAGATACTCCGAATTATACTCTAGTGCCCCATCCTGGATTTCAAGCGGATTCGGGAATCTGCTGGCTGGCCTTGATATGCCGCATATCAGGTTTCATGACCAGCCTTAGCAACTACCTTTTTGGAGATTGCCTTGACCACGAGTCTTATTCTAAGATGCGCGTCTATCTCTGTCATTGATATTTTCATGGCTCCCAGGGCGTAATCATTTATCCACCCTCTTGGCACTTGATTCGCTTTTTACTGCTATTGCGCAGCCATTGGCATATCTCGTGAAACTGAGTCCTCTTGCTTCAAGTTCTTTGTCCGGTTCTTTCAGCATAATGGTTGACAACAGGGAGAGGTGGATAGATCTGTCCTGCGGTATCTTACCTTAATAGGGTCAGTTATCGTAATTAGGGACTGCAATTTAACTGGTGGTTAATAATCCTCATCCAAACATTACCTTATATTGACCCCAGATATATAAAAATCCCCGGGAGACTCATCTCCCAGGGCCAAGGTTTCTTAACGTGGTGATGCTGCGGAATAGATGCCTGCATCTACATTATTTTATTGATACATTGGAATACTATCTATCCCTTAACTATCCAATCACCTGAACGGTTATTTCCCCTTCTTACAATATATCTGATAACAATATATCCCTTATCCTGCAATTCTGCAATCATCCGTTTTACAGTGCGCAATGAAACTCCTAACTCCTTTTGTAATTCCTTTTGTGTGACTCTTGCATTCTGCTTCATAATGGTCAACACTCTTTCTTCAGGAGACGTTACCTTAATTCCAATAATGGTGTCAGAATTAGTGCCAATGGTGCCAGAATTAGTGCCAATGGTGCCAGCTTGGATTAATGACGGCTGACTGTACATATTTATACGGAAATCCCCGTCAAAATCGATTAGCTCTGGTTCTGGAAGAAAATGAGCATTGATGTCCTGCAAATCTTCTGGCTCGCAGCTTTCGATATAGCGCGGGATATTCAGATTGTACTCATTGGTAACATTGACTTCCTCATCAGGCACAAACATGGCGAGGAAAGTAGTCACGATTTTATGAATATCCTGTTCACGCAGGCGGTTCTTGTTGCCGTCCTTTACATAGCCTTTGCTGGCGTCTCATAAAAATACCGGTGCGCTCTGCAGTATCTTCCTTTTCCAGTACCAGGATGCAGGCAGGAATCCCCATGCCATAGAACAGGTTAGCAGGCAGACCGATAATGCCCTTGATATAGCCCCGATTAATGTTCTTTTTGCGAATGTCTGCCTCGGCGTTACCTCGGAGCAGCACACCATGAGGTAGAATGAGCGCAGCTTTGCCGTTGGACTTCAAAGATTTTAGAACGTGTAGCAGCCAGGCATAGTCACCGTTTTTCTCCGGCGGCACGCCCAACACCGTTTCGCTGTATCGGCTGTACACATCAGGAATGGTAATGCCATCCATCCAAGACTTATCCGAAAACGGTGGATTAACCATGATATAATTAAACGTTTTCAGTAGTTCAGGGTTGTCTTCCTCTTTGTACTGGGGTGCAGACAAGGTGCTTTTATTGCCGACAACAACACCGGCTCCTTTGTTGTGCAGAACCAGGTTCATGCGGGCCAAACCGGCGGTGAAGTTATCCTTTTGTGGAACGGGCATCCAACGGCTACCCGCATACCACCCTTCAGGACAAATCCGTCCCGATACTCAGAAAAAGAGATGCGCTCCAGAAAGCGCTCCATCATATAATTTCTCATTAAAATATGTGCATCTGCGGATTTTTCTTTCGACAGATTGCGGATTAAGTCTTTCATCTGCCTTGCCGTTCTTATCATAACAGTACCTCCAAATATTGTCTTAAAACCTTTTCTACATGAAACAGTTCCGCATAATTCATCAGCACACGTAAATTTTTATCTTTCCGAATTACATAATGCCTTAATGCATCCTGCAACGTCTGGATTTCCATATTGCTTCGGCAACGAATTAAATCGCAAATGGTACGCTCCATATTGTAGACAGGCACAGTATGTCCAAATGGCGTTTGAAGATTATCAATGCCAATTTCATATCGCTCTGGTTTAATTGTATAAACTGTTATACCATCTGCCTTCAACCGCGACGGACTATATCCTCGTTTTACTGTAACGGAATAGGGGGACGGTTCCCTATCCGTCAAGTCATGAAAAAACAAAGCTGTTTCATGGGAAAAGACAGCATGGCTACAGCGCAGATGAAGCAAATACATGGCATCTACCCAGGTATCTACCGACACATAAACACCATGTGCTGCCTGCTCCAGTCCTTTTTTTCTGACAAAATCATAAAATATCGGCTTAGAAATACCTTCTGCTATCACCTGTGAGGTGAGCAACATCCCTCCATGATTCACCAGCATTTGTTCCAACTGTTCGAATCTTGTCATTTTATCACTTCCTTTTGTATCACTATTATACTTAAACGTAATACGAAAGTAAATAGTTTCATCTGAAAAAGCATGGTCATGGTCCATCAGTGGATATAAGCCCTGAAGCTTTCCGCTCCTGTTATCCATGTAAAGTTATGCTGTAATGTGCTTCCTAAAATGCATTCTTCAGCCCCTTTTCTTTAAGTCTCTTTAAGAAGTACTCCCCAGAAACGCTCCTCAACCTATTTACCCAACATCTTTTTCTGAGAAATACAAGAAGCCCCGGAAGAATCATCTTCCGAGGCCAAGGCATCTTATAGTTTCCTCCATCATATCTCCAGCCAGACAGCCTTTAAACCACTGTAACCCAATGCCATTACAATAGAAAAAGCTTACTTAACAGAGAATGACACTTCTATCACCCCTACTTCATATACCGCTTAAGCTCTTCATAAAAATTCTCTCGCGTACCGGCCAATAATACAACCACTAGCTTATCATCTTCTTCATAGATGCGATATGCTATTTCATAATTGGTCCGGTTATAATAAACATCATATCCATAAATACCGGTTAAATCTCCCACCTTTGCAGACCCACAAAAGGGATTTTCTGCTATGCTGCAAAGCGCTTCCTGAAACGCCTTTTTCAGCCCCTTTTCTTTAATCTTCTTAAAATATCTTTGAGCGGCACTGGTATATCGTAATTCATACATCTATTCGCCCTCCGCACCAAAAAGATTCTCCATCGGAATGGCTCTACCCTGCTCTGCAATGCGGTCTGCTTCTTCGATTAAATGTTCCACAGCAGGCCGAATCTTTCTGCTCTGCGCTTTAAACCTTGCCAGGAGCTCTGTTCCCGAATATCCCTCCTCAATCAAATCCGCAAGAATCTGTTCTGCAAATTCATTGCCATCCATACGGACGGGCCGAAGAAAAATGCCTCCATTTTGCAGAATGCATTCCGCTTCCCCATCAAATCCAAGCACTTCAAAATATTTCTGTGGTATCGTAATCTGCCGTTTTGAGGATACACTGATGATTTTATGTTCCATGACCGACTCACTCCTTGCTGCAATTGCCATTTGATTCTCTCCTCCTTTCTATGATATTCTGTATTTTCCGATTTATACCTTTTTCTTGGTTTCTTTGCTTCTATTTTATCACATTATTGACAATTATGTCAACCTCTCTTAACACCGCTCCTACGATACCAGCAAGCTTCAGTGGGAAATAATCTGTAAACTATACTTTGATATTGAAAGGGACGCCATAAATTGGTTCTTCCATTGTAATATCTATATAGAAAATATCACTGCAAATTCCCTTCTTAGCATAGTATTGCTCCAAATACACGGCCATTTTTTTATAAAACTCAAAATCTTCCGTGTAGATGGCAATATCAATATCGCTCTCCCCTTCACATACCAGATTGTAACATAACTGCCAAATATGAATATTATATTCATCAGCTCAAAATAAATCTTCTGTCTCTTTTTGCAGATCCAGTAGTCCGTACAACCTGTACCGCATTTTATCTCTTGCGTCTTCCTTCATTTCCGTTTCTATTATCACTTTTCAGCAATATATAGATATTGCAATTGAAGCATTATTGGCAGTGTAACCTTATTAAAGTATCATTGCCAATCACCCTTTTTTACATCGTATAGCATTTCATATGATTATTATATAATTATTTATGCCATAATCTTAAATATGCGGATAGCTGATGCCATCCGCATATTCCCTATTGTATAGATGATATAATTCTTAACCAAAGTAATACCAAATACTATGTGCTTCTTCCTTTAAGAGACATCATTACCTACATGCTTAAAGTATCAATTTCCTGCGTCGTAGACGTCATATCTTCGTCCAGCTGCTCTTCCATCCCCATCCTCTGATGCAGTTCCCTGCATCGCCCAAGTACTGCCTTCCACTGCGTATCACCTAAATCTTCCAGTTTTTTCATGGTCAAAACATTGTCAAATGATACCTCCGCATAGTTCATTGCCTTATACGCTGCCTGCTGTAATGTCTCATCCTGTTCCGAAGTCTGGGACGGAATATCCTCGTCTTCTGAAAAAGCATGGTCATGGTCCATCAGTGGATATAAGCCCTGAAGCTTTCCGCTCCTGTTATCCATGTAAAATCCAAAATTGGCTCCATGGCGGTCTTCATTTCCAAGTATATAATCTGCTATCTGCATTTTATAATAATTGGCTGCATCCATCTCCTTTACCATATCATATTCATTTTTATCGTGGTAACTGCAATATACCTGAAAATCTTCCCATGGAACAAGAGCGGTTTCTTCGGAAGATATAATACGGCATTTTACTATTTTTTCTCCGCTTTTATATATTTTTTCTATATGATTCCGGTCTGCTATCTTCTCCAAACTGCTGTTTTCAGCCTCGATATAGCTTACGTGGGGAATATGAAGCGCATCCAGTATCCCGCTGGCCGGTAATTCCTTTTTTCCGACTTTATACAGATAAAGTCCGTCCGCCTCCCTGATCCAGGCTTTGGCCGCCATCCCCTGAGCAGTAAACTCCGGTGTATGAACCTTCTGTACAAGTGTGTGGAACGTCTGGTTAGTACCAAGAAGAGCGGTTGATGTGACTGCTTTCTCCCATGGATTTTCAAACAGGCTTACCTGTTCCCATGTAAACGTTTCTTCGGCGTCTTTCATCCAGTAACAATCAGAAAGGGAAGCAAAATGAAATAATCTGGCTATCATATATGGATTACTTTGGCTGATACGAAAACCGGCCAGCAGTTTTTTAGCGTTGGTCCTGCCTATGCTCATGGTACGGTTCTCAGTCCAGCCGTGCATAACATCGTCGTAGTTTACATCCGGATAGCGCAGCGAAATGGGAAGTAACTCATAGTTCAGAATCGTACATCTGTAATCCTCTATTTCTAATACAGGGATATCTTTTAGCATGATATATGTTTTATTCATTGCCGCTCACCTCTCTTCTCTCGGATATGGAATAATCATTATGTGGGTTTTATTATATCATTATTTTTATGCATTATCTATTTCTTTATTGAGACAAATGCTTCTTCTAATCGACATTATAAAATCTTATTTCTGAAGCATCAGATTTCATGATACCTGTTTCTCATCCTGCTTCGTGGTTAAGGGGTACTCTCTTAGTGCCCAGGAAATTGCCGGACCGGATAGGAATTCTTTCTATCCGCAAAAAGAAGCACACGGTCCTATTATTCTTAATCCACAGCAGAAAAACTTCCTGCCTTCTTTACCAGATATCTCCGATTGTGAAGCCCTCTGGAAATGGATCAGACTCATCCAGAACCCATTTATTAAATCCATAAATCCAGCACTGTCCTCCCACGACCGGGACAACAGCCTTGTGACCATGAAAATCCGAGATTTCTTCCGTCAGCTTTCCTGTAAACTTAATACCAAGCAGACCTTCATTTACAATTTCCTCACCTGTTTTCAGGCGTCCTTTCGCATGCTCTACTGCCATCAACGCACAAAATCCGGTTCCACATACGCCACGGTCCAATGCTCCTGTCCATGTCTCCGGCTTATCGAAATCAACAGGGCCAGTTGCATACCAGTTAGAGGTACGCATATACGTTCCCTGTGTCACCGGAGGCTGGTGCATAACAGACAGGGTGATACCGACACCCGGGTAATCCGGATGTGCTACCGGCAGCTGCTCAATCGCAGCGGTTGTAATCAATGAGGAAAGCTTGGAAATCTCTCTTCCGTTCTTCGGAATCAGTTCCAGACCGTCTGGTCCGTACTGTTTAAACTGCGTAGAATCTATTAAACAGTAAAACATACCGCCCCAGGCAATATCAACCTTAACTTTCCCTACATGAGGAACATCAATCTCCGTATCCAGATATACAGGAAATGCCGGTACATTTTCAAAGCTGACCTTGGTCACCTTCCGTCTTTCCATATCACATTCTGCAACAATATGAATCAGGCCGGCTGGAGCCTCCAGATTAAACTCTGTGACAGGTCCAGTCATCTTTACCTGACCGGTTTCCAGCAGGGCAGTTGCCACCGCAATGGTATTGCCGCCACTCATCATGGGATACTCTACCTGCTCCATGATGATATATCCGGCCTCGCAGTCCGGCCTGTTAGTATTTACAATCAGATTGGCGCATGTAGCCGGAATTCCTCTCGGCTCCCGCAGCATCATCAGACGGATCTGGTCATCATTTTCCTCCAGCCATTTGCATTTATCATAAACGCTCTGTCCCGGAATGGACGGTGCACCGCTTATAATTACACGCAAAGGCTCACCCTCATGACATTCCACACAGTCAAATTGTCTAATAAAAGCCATAACAAAACCTCCTTGATTCTTATTTATGTTTTCGTTCCAGTTGCATAATTCCCAATGCGGATGCAATTGCAATCCCACAGCCGATCATCATATACATCCATATCATGTTGTATGCCTGCTCCGCCGGATATTTATCCAGCCATGCACCTACCTGTGTAAAAATAAATGCATCCGGCAAAAATCCAATACTGGATATAATACCTGCTGCAGCCCCTGACAAATGGACCGGAATCTGCGCCTCGTTCTGTGTTGCATAATATACACCTCGTATCCCCTGTACCATAAATCCGATTACCAAAACAAGTAAAATGACAGGTACTACCGCATCGGATGGGCAAAGAAGCATTCCAAACGCACATGGCAACAGAGTAACAGCTCCAATCAGACAGGTTTTTGCCGAAGATTTTATTACATTATCTGCAATGATTCCAAATAATGGCATGGATGCCAGTCCGATTCCGTACTGTCTGATGGATGCAATCGTACTTACTGTTCCCGATGACATTCCGCAAACATTGGTCATATACGGTGTGGAATATGACTGCAGGGAGAATACTGTATAGGTTCCAAAAATCAGGAAGGATACCAGCCACAAACCAGGCGTTTTAAATAGTATGATGTATTCTTCCGGGTTAAATTTGGTCTTACTCTCAGATACATGCTCATCTTTGATATCCACAAGAAAGAAGAAACCCAAAACTGCTGTCAGGAAATAGCATGCTGAATAAAAAAGCAGGGCATTTCTGAGGCCGGCAGAAGCCATAACACTTCGCACCATGATAGCAGTACAGATAAGCGGCAGAATAATTCCGAAGCAGGCACGGATTCCCTCTGCAAACCCATAATATTTCCCCTGTCCTTCTTTTCCTCCAAGCATTCTTACAATCCGGACATAGGCGGACCAAAAAAGCAGCGTTCCGTCCAGTGCAACTGCCGCATGAATAAAAACCAGCACCGGGAATGGTGGATAAGATGCATACCACAAGGTAATGACTCCCCCCATAAGGCCCGACAGAATAATGATTTTTTTTGAGCTGAACCGGTCTGCTAGAAAACCTCCGAAGAAGTATCCAAATATGCTGGCGATGCCAACCGCACTGGAGAGAATCCCCAGCTGCGTGTTGGTAATATTCAGCGCCTCAATCACCTGATCATAGTAGACCTCCCTCATGTAGGGAACATTAGCAATCGCTCTGCCGAAAAAGGTAAGAAGTCCAATCATTGCCCATTTTTTGGCTGCTGACATCTTCTCTGCATCCATAAATTAGTCCTCAGCTATATTCAGTATATATTAAAAGATTGCGAAAAACAGTTTGGATTAACTTTAGCGGACACCTCCTATCGTGAATGGCTTACAATGATTCCAATCATGATAAAACGCATCCAACAAGGCAGATTCTGTGAATACCCGAAAGAAAAATCCCATGGATATACCTCCAAATTGGACACTCACATCTGCCGTTATCTGGTTCTGCGTCTGGAAGACACCTTTCTCTTAACAATATCAGAGGATGAAGCGTATTATCTATATACACTTTTAGAAAGTGCCAGGACTCTTCACATTATAGGCTTACATAAAGAATACGCAGTGAAATCCGCGCTTCCCCCCGCTATAAAAGATACATGGGATTATATATTGAATAAAGCATGTATGATGTTCAACCAGAACCGGTTTGAGGATGAGGCGCTTAAGTACGCAATGTATACACATCTTTATTCAATGGGAAAACGTCTGCACCACCAAATTCCATTTCACAATCCCATAAGGCGTATGGTGAAGGAGAACATGTCCTATGAACTTGAAATGGCAACATTTATTGCTCATCTTGCTGAAGAAGAATTCCATATTGTTTTAAGTGAAGATGAAACATGCGACATCGCAGTTTATTTGGCAGCATTCAGAGAAAAAATGCGCAAACAGCAAACGCACGGCTGCCTGATTGTCTGCGGAAGCGGAATGGGGACCTCATGTTTTTTAACGGCCCGCCTGAATCGGATTTTTCCTGACCTAAAGATAAAAGACATTCTGCCTTTATCACGAGCCCTGACAGAATTGGGACCGCATATTCATGATACCGTCCTAACCACTGTTCCATTTTTTTTAGAAGGACTGGATATTATTAAAATATCCCCTGTACTGACTGATTCAGATATACGTTTAATTGGAAGACACCTATATACCAATATGGTGGAACATCCTGCTTGTGACAGCCCTTATTCTGACATAACCTGTCTGATGGATGAAAAAATATCTATCTTCCATTGCGACTGCTGTACAAAAGAGGAAGTAATACGTTTTCTGGGAAGCAGAATGATTTCTGCTGGATACGCAACTGAAGGTTTTATTGAATGCGTACTTAAACGTGAAGCAATTGCACCGACCTCAATTGGCAGATTATTTGCAATCCCACATCCATTTGAAGGGTATGTCAAAAAAACAGGAATTGGCCTCATGACCTTGAAAAAGCCTATTGTCTGGGGTGAAGAAACAGTACAAATTATCCTCATGCTGTCAGCCAATCTCCTGGCCCAGGAAAAATTCCATCAGATTTTTTCCTGCCTGGCGGATCTTATGGAAGATTCCGGGACAGTAAGCCGTATTCTGGCAGCCAATCATCTGAATGACATACGTCACATTTACTCCTTATAAAATTTCTATAGCCTCAGGCTTGCAAACTTATCAGCCTCTATCAACTGGCGGATAACAGCAGGATTCTTAATTATATCCGCCAGTTCATCAAAAATATCCCTGAACATATCCCTGCATCCAGCGTCTACCGCCAGCATCAATACTATCTGTACCCTTTCCTCGCCCCATATTATGGGCTTACGAAGGGTCATTAATCCCACTCCTGTCTTTATTACATGACCTTCAAATGCATGAGGTATGGCAATTGTTCCTCCAATTGATGTAGGAGCCAGTTTTTCCCGCTTCAGAACAGACCCGATAAAACCACTGTCTACAAATCCTTCCTGCTTCATTCTTTGTCCCAAAAGCCCGATAACCTCCTCCGCAGTCCTACAATCACATTTTAAAATGGTAATTTTATCATTCAGCATCGCCGACAATTTGGGATAACACTGTCTACCTGTCACTGTATTTTCACGCTTAATAGAATATAAGGCGCTGCGCAGTATATCTATATCCCTGTCATTCAATACAGGCGATACCTGGATCACATCAATGCCGTCCAAAGTCAGCGGAACCGTAGATATTACACAATCAAGTGTTTCCTGTCCCAATTCTTCTCTTATTCTGGATATCGGAAGTACTCTTCGGATTGTAACATCGGGAAATATTCGTTTAAACCTAGCCTCAAAAAACAGAGACGTTCCCATCCCTGTACCGCAAGCTATGACAACCGTGGGCGCAACTGATGAATCATATACCCTTCTGCGTTCGAAACTTGCTCCCAAATATAATGCAATATCACATATCTCATCATCTCCCAGACTGTTTCCGAACTGTTCCGTTATCAATCCTGCAATATATGTAGCTATTTCAAACTCATAGGCAAGTTCATCCTTAACCATCTGCTTCATTGGATTATCCAGATGTATCTGATAATCCAAACGGTTAAACATTCCTTCCAGATGCATATATAAGGTGTTCCTAAGAAGCTGGTCCCCTAATATATCCTCATGATAAAGTTCTTCCGCGGCCTTCATTATCCCATCCAGTCTCCTGCTCTCTTGTCCTTCAAAGGCTAAAGTACTGTTTTCTGCGAACCGATTCTGCAGCTTTGCTCCCAAAAGATTCATAGTAAGGTACGCCTGTTCCCGTTCATCCATCGTCACGCGAAACATCTGTTCCAATTTCCTGGCCAGGTATCCAGCTATAATCCACTGTGTTTTTCTTCTGTATCCTTCCAACTCCCCCTCTGTAGGACTACAAAAATTGCCTTGTTGTATTCTCTCAATGGTAATCGCAAGACTAACTATCATCTCCGCATAAGATAAATCCGCAAACGTAAAACCATAATCATCTTCCATCTCATGAAGAATGCTGCAGATTATCTGCAGATTGGATCTCTCAAAAAAGAGTTCAAGTTTTTCCATCAAATTGTTACCATGAAACCTGACCAATCTTCTTATGACAGCACACTGAGTAATACGAATCCGACTCTCCTTTCCAGAGATTCGTACCCCATATTTTGCTTTTTTCTCAATTAAAAGCCCCTGCTTTTCTACAAAAGGCATTATTTCATTTACATCATTAACAATCGTACCTTTACTTACATAAAGAGTATCAGCAATGGATTCCATAGAAAGATAGGACGGTGCCTGAAGCAGTTTTAATAGCACATGGTACTTTCTGTTTTCTGGAATATCAGAATTAATTTGCCCTAAATCATTAAACAGGTTTCTGATAAATGCGTTCCCGCCATCAGTATAGGTGAGCCATACCCCTTTTCCGGTCTGGCTGATTAACTCACATCCTGAAGCTTTCAGTTCTTCCTTTACGTTTTTAATATCCTTTTTGATTGTTTTGGCGCTGACATGCAGCAAGTCTGCCAGCTGGGCCGTTGTATAAACCCTGCCGTCCTTTGCAAGCAGTTCTAAAAGTTTTTTTTCTCTTGGAAGCATATACTCCCTCTTTTCCAAATTTGAAGAATAAGCGGAGAAACCTTTTTATCGGTCCACTCCGCTTTCTAATCTATTATGTTCTCTCCCCAGTGAACTCTCTGAATATATTTTACCTTTTTCCAGAAAATCAATCCAATTCAGGCCCTGTACATGCTTCAAATGTATATTGTCCGCTGGAACCAATCAGACGCATATAGGATTTTATATATTCTTTCATGGCATTTTGTGCCGCTATATTCACATCCATATAGTCTATATTCGGATTCTTTCTAATTGCCTCCGCCATGGACTGCCTCCCATACGTAAACAGGTCCGTGCAAACATTAATCTTATTTATTCCACAAGCCACTGCTTTTCGTATGTTTTCTTCTCCGGCCCCTGACCCGCCATGAAGCACCAATGGTATCTTAAGTGTCTGTTTAAGAACCTGCAGCCGGTCAAAGTCTAGCTTAGGTACAAAACCTCTGGGATAACTCCCATGTGCTGTACCGATTGCCACAGCCAGGCAGTCGCAGCCTGTACGTTCCACAAACTCTTTTGCCTGTTCCGGATTCGTATATAAATCCAGCTTTGTATTATCTGCCTCTATGGCTTGTCCCACATGTCCAAGCTCTGCCTCACAGGACATTCCCATGCTATGGGCCAGTGACGCAATAAGACTGGTTCTTCTCACATTTTCCTCGAATTCGTAACTGGAAGCATCTATCATCACACTAGAAAAACCGCATTTTATTGCATGTACAATATCCTGATAGTTACCTCCGTGATCCAGATTAAATGCTACTGGTACATCCACAGTCTCCGCCAGGCCGCGGACCATAGGCACCATAATTTCTCCATAGGCATGGGCCTTCATCTGTCTGGGAGAAACATTAATAATAACTGCAGAGCACTCCTCTTTAGCCGCCTGAACAATTGCCTTTGCCTGTTCCATATTGGTGCAGTTAATGGCCATTACCGCATACTCATTTGTGTGGGCGTGAAGAAGCATTTCTTTCATCGATACATACATATTTTGCCTCCATTCAGTATTTAATCATCATCTATCATATTCAAATCAACCGGACGTTTCAGGAATGCATATATGACTCCGGTAATTAGGGAACCTATTCCCAAGCACATTAAAAATACCAGTGGTTTATTCATCATAGGCACCACGAACATACCCCCATGTACAGCCGGGGATTCCACACCCAAAAGCATTGCCAGACCTCCTCCAATGGCAGAACCAGGAATTGTGGAACACCATACACGAATGGGGTCATTCAAAGCAAATGGAATTGCACCTTCTGTGATATAGCAAAAACTCAAAGGCACTGCAACCTTGGCATTTTCAATATCACCTCTGGAAAATTTCTGTTTCTGTAGAAATACGGCAATGGCCATTCCCAGTGGAGGAGCCATTCCAGCTGCCATCTTAACGGCTGTTGGCCCAAATACTCCATCTGCATTCAGAGCATTGGCAAAGGACGCCGCAGTCTTGGTGAGAGGTCCTCCAAAATCAATACCCCAGCAAGTCCCCATTACCGCACCAAGGAAAAATTTAGAACCGCCTTGCAAGGATGCCAGCCAGTTTTGGAAAGCTGTCATCAATACTGCAATAGGGTGACCGATTACGAACTGAAATATAGCGCCGGTGACCAGTGTACTGAATACAGGGATGACCAGAATAGGCATGATACCGTTGGCCCAGTTCGGAACCTTCCATTTTTTCATCCATAAACATATGTAACCTACCAGGAAACCGCCTATGAGTCCTCCTACAAATCCTGCATTAATCTGGTTTGCAAGATAGCCAATGGCAAGTCCCGGCCCCATTGCCGGCCGGTCTCCAATAGATTGGGCGATTGCCATCGTAAGGATAGGTACTGTAAAGAAAGATGCACATACACCAATTTGGTTAATCAGATACGCAAATGTTCCAGCCTGATTGGCAACATCATAACCACCAATTGCTTTTGCAATTGCCTGGATGATACCACCCGCAACCACCACCGGTATCATATAAGAAGTGCCAGTCAAAAAGGAAGCTTTTATTCGTTCACCTCTCGTAATCTTCTTCCCGCCTTTTCTTTGGATTGTATTCATTTTTTCATATCCTCCAATGCCTCAAGTAATTCATCCACCAGACCAATTCCGTTCTTAACTGCCTCCTGGACTCTACATTCCAGAACCGGTATACCTCCATCAAATCTCTCCGGATTCTTGATTTTGACATCACTAGCTATAATAACTCCATCCGCCTTCCTGATATCATCCGCAGTAATTATATTCTCGGGTCCTTCAGCTCCCTGGGTCTCTATTTTAATATCAACCCCTCTTTTCTTTGCGGCTTTCTGCAGATTGGCTGCAGCCATATACGTATGTGCAATACCAACCGGACAACTTGTAATTGCTAAAATATACATAGCTTCACTCTCCCCTGTCTATTTGATTTTGTTTGTTTTACAGTTCCTCGCGAGTTCTATGCTGTGATTATACGAACAAAAGAACAGATAGACAATTCAATTAACTTCCCTTACATAGTGACTTTTTTTGAATATAATAGTTGATATCCAAGCCCTTTCACACAAATATATCCTTAATTCCCTTAATATTTATGCTTTAAAATATTTTTAGTCTCTTTAACTACTGATTCTAGGTTCAAACACGCTTTTGTATCATTCATTTTCACTATCCTGGGGAATATTATTGACTGTTCATATCCTGGCATATTGTTATAATCAGAACTGACATCAAGGCGTATATAACATCCACGCCATAATAAAAAGGAGGAACACCATGAAGGGGCTTCAATTTAAGATGCTCTATCTTGGACATATCTTATGCCGGAAAGATTATCTTGTGCGCACACATAATAAGGAGGAACTAATACGTTCTCCTATGCTTGCTGTCCTGATTCAACATCCTGTTCTTGGAAATATCCTATATGATACAGGTAATTTCGAATCAGGGGACAAAATTTATTCAGCTCATGCAAAAGCAGTCTATCCTGTGCCGGAGGTCATAACAATCAAAGAGAAGCTGGCAGAGAACGACCTATCCGTTAATGATATCGACCGCATCATTATATCTCATCTTCACATGGACCATACAGGAGGTTTGCCCTATTTTGATGGTACTAAGGCAGGAAGAAACGGTATCATAGTTAATGAGGATGATGCCAGAGAAGCATTCTATATTGTAAACACCATGGCAGATACCGGTGCTTATACCCTGGATACAATATGCGGCCATTGCGGAAACATCTACCTCCCAGTGAACGGAACAATCAAACTAGCCGATGATTTAATTCTATTCACTCAGCGCTGCCACACGCCAGGTGTTCTCGGTATGATTGTAAAAACAAAACATCATGGAAATTATGTTTTTACATCCGATGCAATTTATACCAGAGAATCCTATGAAAAGAAACTTCCGCCAGGGGGAACCATTAATAAGACAGAGGATGAATTCTACAGTGAACTGAAACTTATCAAAAAAATGCAGGAAGAATATGATGCGACGCTTATCTTCGGACACGACCCAGAGCAGTTCCGCCTATATGAAAAAGATTTCACAGACTAAAGGAGGTCTAAAATGGATTTAACTACGATGATTGACGAACATTTGGTGCAATTTAATTTTGACGCTAAAACAAAGGATGATGTGATTCATGCCACAGCAAAGCTTATGTATGAATCCGGAAAAATCAATAATACGGAAAATTATATTCATGCTGTATTAGAACGGGAAAAGGAATGTGCAACAGGAATTGGAATGGGAATTGCCATCCCCCATTGTAAAGATGACTCTGTAAACCAGGCCGGTTTTGCCCTTATCAAGCTGGCCCGTAAAATTGAATGGGAATCTCTTGACGGGGAGCCGGTAGACTATGTCATCATGCTGGCCGCTCCAAATACTGCGGACAATGTACATCTTAAGATGTTGTCTTCCCTGGCTGCCAATCTGATGGATGATGATTTCAGAGATGCCTTAAAGGCGGCTAGTACCATAGATGATATAAAAGCTGCATTTCATTCAGTAGCATAAAAAAATAAGCACTGCATTTTTGCATAGACAAATACAGATAATACAAGGGAGGTATAATAGCATGATTAATTTCGAATTTCACACACCAACTAAAGTTATTTTCGGAAAAAATGCTGAAAGTCAGGTTGGACAAGAAATCAAATCCAGGGGATATAAGAAGGTGCTGATTCACTTCGGCGGTACATACCTACAGGAAAACGGAACTCTGGACCGGGTACATAAAAGCCTGACCGACAGCGGTCTTTCCTTTGTTGATTTAGATGGGGTTGTCCCCAATCCAAGGATGGCATTAGTAAAACAGGGGGTGGCACTATGCCGAAAGGAAGGGGTGGACTTCATTCTTCCCATTGGCGGCGGAAGTCCCATCGACTCAGCCAAGGCCATTGCATACGGCCTGGCCAATAATTTTGATTTAGAGGACCTGTACATGGGCCGCGTTACAACTGACAAGATAGCCCCCATTGGCTGTATCTCTACCATAGCTGCAACGGGTTCAGAAACCAGCAACTCTTCCGTAATCACAATCGAAAACGGATGGCTTAAGCGGGCATACAATCATGACTGCGCACGCCCTATGTTCGCCATCATGAATCCGGAACTGACGTATACCCTTCCCGCTTATCAGACAGCCAGTGGAGGGGCCGATATCATGATGCATACCATGGAACGGTACTTTACAACCACGCCCAATGTTGATTTGATTGACCGCATGGCTGAGGGTCTGATGGTTGCAGTAAAAGAAGCTACAGTAAAAGCAGTGCGGTTTCCCCGGGACTATGAAGCCAGAGCAACACTAATGTGGGGGGGGAGTCTCTCACACAACGGTCTTACTGGAACCGGGCGAACCGCTGACTTTGCCTCCCATAAAATTGAACATGAAATGGGTGGAATGTTTGATGTAACCCATGGTGCCGGTCTCTGTGCAATCTGGGGAAGCTGGGCGCGATATGTATATAAAACTGACGTTGCACGCTTTGCACAGTTTGCTTCCCGCGTATTCTCTGTCCCTATGAATTATCACAATCCGGAGGAAACCGCACTGGAAGGGATTGAAGCATGGGAAGACTGGTGCCATAAAATCGGAATGCCTGTCACCATGAAAGAACTGGGTATTTCTCCAACAAAAGAGCAGATAAATGAGATGGCAGATAAATGTGTAGCTTCCGGCGATGGACATGTTGGATTCTTTAGGACGCTTTATAAAGAAGATGTGGTTAAGATATATCAGATGGCTTTATAGAAAAAGGAATCCACCGTTCACACTTTATTGATATTTGGGTACATTGCTCTGTACAGAAAATACCAATTTTATACTATAGTTCCAAACATATTTCTCTAATTCCATTCATAAAGAATACGAAGAAGAAAAGCTGAATATAAAGAAAGGGTGCCTCTATTAATGATTTCGAGCGTTAAAGTGGCACCCTCTTGGATTCACCTAATTAGGGAGACATTCATAAATTATTTGTTTCAAGGTTTGTCTTGCTCGGATGGAATATATCGTCTGCTAATTGATATATTTGGGCATGGATTATGAACCTCAATATCAATGTCACCGCTTCTGGTCGCCTCTTTAATATACCTCCTGCGTACGGAATTGTTCCTATTCAATCTATCCTATAAAAAACTCTATCACACCATGCATATATGTAATCCCATTCTGTATTATGGACCTTTATTATTATCTAAGCGTAGACATTTTCCTGTCATGGCATCCATAAAACCCTTCAAACTAACATCTTAGGTTCATCGCCCCCCCCCCCCATATCTTCTTCCACCTGCTCGTTAGCAAATGTGGTGCTTACATGTTCACTTATAATGGTTAATGCATATTCATAACTTCATCTGATTATCTACTAAAATGATTCGAATAAAACAGGACTAACGCCTTATGACGTCAGCCCTATTTTTAGTTTCTCCTGTTACCACCAAAGATTTCCATCTTCATTAAAGAGAAATTCTCTCGGTTCACACTCCACCGTCAGATTTGGATTAGCCCGGGCCTCTTCCAGGTATGCCTCTGATAACCAGATATGTTCAATATGCAGGCTGTTGGGTATACGCACAATCCGTGGATTGTTCTTGTCAATCTCGTTACAAGTGCGAACACACACCTGAATCGCCTCCCGGTCGCTCTCCATAATAATAGGAATACGCACACCACCCAACACAGTACATGTGATGGCATTTGGATACATGGACGCCAGATCCAGCTGTTCAAATACACGCCTAGTTGTAGCGCTTGCGTATCCCAGCCCAATACCATTTCCATGTGTTTCCGGACTTAAATCAAGTACACACACCCTCTGCGACTTAATTCCTCCTGACGCGTATGGTGTGCAGAATGTCCCCGTAATATTTGGGTCCATTCCATCACCGCTGAAGTTCTTACCGATCTGATCTACTATCAGTACATCGCATTCATCCACCAAAATCCTCGGCATATTGTCAAATGCCTCCCTAAGAAGGCCGGGTTCCATTTCTTCGATCTCATCTGCGTTTACTGCCACAATCCTGCAAGTCTCGTCATATGCGTTTTCAATGGTTGGCAGAGCGAAAAGGATAGGAGCATTTTTAATAATAGCCCTGCCAAACATAGGAACATACTTTGCCATATTCTTAAATCCTGCCTCATGGCAGACCTCAGCGCCATGCTGCTTTCCAAGCCCAATCGCCATCATCTTCATGATTCCGCTCTCATAAGGTCCGCGAAACGCCGTGTGGGGCTTTATGCGGCAGCCCAGGATGATTCCGTCGGCCTCAGCAGCATTCTTATCTATAAACACATCCATTCCTTCTTCATTAACACCAATTTTTTTCACTTCCATAGAAGATAAAATGGGACACCCCACATACTCCTCGGTGATTCCGTAACTCTCTAGTATCTCCCGTTGACCTTCGGCCGTGGCGCCGCCATGACTTCCCATAGCCGGGATGATAAAGGGATACGCCCCTCTGGATTTCACAAAGTCAGAAATACACTTCGTGCTCAAAGCCACATTGGCAATTCCCCTGGACCCGGCCGTTATAGCAATACGCATGCCTGGTTTCACCTGAGACGCAAATTTTTCCTCCGACAACAGTTCCTTTATCTTTTCCGGTATCTCTGCCGTTTCAAGCCGAGGACGCATAAAAGACTGCTTTACCTGAAACATTCTCGGCAGTTTCTGACCGCTTACCAAATCTGCGACAAACTGGCGTTCTCTCATACTAACCACCCCTCCGCTCTCCTAAGTTAGAAGATAATCATATATCCTGCTGTTATAATCAGAAGTAATATCAAATATGTAATACTTTCCATCATCTCCGGAAGTGTATATGTCTTCATTCCTCCTTTGACGGACAAGCCGCTCATATTAGTAACAATCCAAAAGCCACTGTCGTTTACCGTAGCACCGAACAGTGTTCCGGAAAGGCAAGCCATAGCAATAAATACCGGAGGAAGTGGGACAGCCTGAGCTACACCCGCCATGATTGTCATGCTGGTCAAGGCAGACACTGTTCCTGAACCAGTCACCTGCTTAATCAGTAATCCTACCAGGTAAGCCATGATAAGGATAAGAAATACATTATTGGCAAAGCCGCTGACAATATCCGCAATGGCATTGCTGACGCCTGTAATAGTAATTATATTAGAAAATGCTCCGCCTGCACCGGTAATAAGAAAAACAATACCCGCTGAAGACAAGGAATCCGTAGCCGCCTTCTCCGCTTTGTCCTTCCCGATACATTTTACTCCAATCAGATAAGCCGCGATCGCTCCAGCTAGAAGCGCACTGGTCTTATCTCCTAAAAATATGAAAATATCCGGCTGGGCTTCACCCATGGTACTCTTGGTCACTGTATTGAGCAGAATCAGAATAATAGGAACAAAAATCGGAAGCAGTGATACCCCGAAGGAGGGAGGTATGATACCGGAAAATTCTTCCGCATCAATGTGGATACCGGCTGAAGCCTCATCCAGATCCTTATTCCAGAATCCCTTCTTCCTCTCCAGGAAATGTGTATAGATAAAAATTACTAAAAATACGCCGACCAGACCAAATATAGTGCCAAACCCAATCATAATGCCGGTATCAAATCCAAAAATCTCTCCTGCTGCCAGAGGCGCTGGGGTCGGTGGTACCATAGTATGGGCCGCAGCAGCTCCAATGGTGATCGCCCCTACTACATGGGCAATGGATTTGTTAATCTCTTTCATCAGGGCCACGCCAATTGGAATCAAAATTACGAATGTAACATCAAAGTATACGGGAATTGCCAGAATAAATGCCGCCAGCCCGATAGCGTAAATTGCCTTTGTCTTGGGAAATGCTTTAACAACTCTCCCAGCAATCACTTTCGCGCCTCCGCTGGCACTGACCAGCTCTCCCAGAATGATACCAAAGCCGATGGGAAGTCCCATCCCTTTGAGCATACTACCGAATCCTTCGTTAATGCCGTTAATCGTGTCCACCATGGATACTCCCGACAGACCGCCCATCAGTATACTCCCCAATACCAAAGCGATAGCCGCATTAAGCTTTACTGATAAAATTAAAAACAAGATTACTGCCATTGAAATGATCAATGCAATAAATAACCATGCTGAGTGTGACATACCATTCTCCTTTTTGCTCTTACCTCTTACCTGTTGACAACATTTACTGATACCCCTTTGATTGCTGATCTGATATTTTCTGCGGTTGTATTCATGATTCGTTCACGTGCCTCTTTTGTAGCCCAAGATATATGAGGCGTTATAATACAGTTCTTAGCATTTAAAAGAACGTTATCAGATTTAATAGGTTCTGTTGAAACCACATCCAACGCAGCAGCGGCAACTTTTCCGCAGTTCAGCGCTTCTGCCAGATCCTCCTCCACCACGAGAGGGCCGCGGCTGTTATTGATCAAAATAACACCATCCTTCATCTTATCAATATTTTCTCTGTTAATAATTCCTTCCGTTGACGGGAACAACGGACAATGAAGAAAAATGAAATCTGACTGAGCCAGTAGTTTCTCTAACTCTACATACTCCGCAACTTCTTTTCCTGCCTGGCTTTGAATGGCGTCATAGGCCACTACCCTGACGTTCATAGCCTGTAAGATTTTTGCAGTATTGATTCCAATCCTGCCCAGCCCGATGATACCTGCTGTCTTGCCAGATACCTCTATCAGCGGATAATGCCAGTAACACCAGTCTGCATTATCTACCCACTCCCCTGCATGTACAGAATCGCTGTGATGTCCTATGTGCGAACAGACCTCCATTAAAAGGCTCACTGCAAACTGACTTACATTGTCTGTTCCATACACCGGCACATTCATGACAGGAATTCCTTTTTCTTTTGCATACTCATAATCAATCACATTATACCCTGTGGCAAGAACTGCAATTGCTTTTATATTTGGACATAAATCAATGGTCGCTTTGCTAATAGGCGTTTTGTTCGTAACTGCAATCTCTGCATCACCGATCCGCTGGGCAATCAGCGGAGATTCCCCATATGCCGTTCTGTCGTAAACAGTAACCTCTCCCAGCTCCTCTAAGGGCTCCCAGCTGATATCTCCTGGATTCTCTGTATATCCGTCTAACACCACAATTTTCATCTTGTCCCCCTCCCTATATACACATTACTCTTCTACCATAACCCATGCCCGATTCAGGCATCTCTTCGTATTCGCTAAAACAATTTCCTCTTCTTCATCCGGTGCAAGAGTAACCTCCATAGAAAGCACCATGGGATCCTTTTCCCGGAAAAATCCCTCTTTCTTAAGGACAGTTAGATAATCTGTCAATTCTGGAATATCATTGGCACTATCCGGATACCCCAATCGCGGATGCTTGTCACCATACATGGCTTCCCCCTTCTTTACTACCGCATTTCCAAAGTGAAGATGTGTAATATAAGGCCGCAGTGTCCGGATAACAAACTCTGATGTTTCATATGTTGTGGGAAAATGAGAAAGGTCAACTAAGAGCCCAAAATTGTTATTTGTAGTTCTCATATCCGCCGCAAACCGCGCCGCATAAGGCGCAGGTCCGATGAGTGCTGCCTTATCCATATCAAAATCAAACACCTCAAGTTCCACCTTCATTCCCTTTTTGGCCGCATAACCACAAAGATTCCTGGTGGTTTTGAGCAACTGCGCGTATGCCTGTTCCTTTGTCTCCTCTTCCCATTTTCCGGCAAGAAAGGCGATTCCTTCGGCCCCCAAATATTCAGCTTCGTCTATGGCTTCCATCAATGTATCTTCCGCTGCTTTCCGCCCCGCTTCATCAATATCATTGGGATTCAGTTTCGGCCCAAGGAGTCTCGGCTGTGCACCATAACAAACTCTCAGATGTGACTGCTCCAGAAGTTTTTTGACTTTCTCTCTCTCTTCTTCATCTTTGCACATTGTAATCTCAACTGCATCGAAATAATCATCTGACGCAATTCTCTTAATTGATTCTAGAACCCCTGTCTTTGGATATGACATCCAGCGGATTGTCCCAATTTGGAAATATTTATGAATCGACTCTCTCATTTGCTTTTACCTCCTTTTTTAAAATTGTATCAACACCTTCAGCATTGACCCTTGCTTCTCATCAAATTCTTGAAATGCTTTTGGCGCATCTATAAAATGATACCGGTTAGTAATTATCCTTTCAAGTCCTATGTCCTGTGTTTTTACAAGCTCGATCAACTCTTCAAAATCCTCTGTAAAAGCATTGCGGGAGCCCATTATGCTAAGTTCCTTTTTCTGTATAACATTAAAGGAAAACTCTAATGGCCGTTGACTAATCCCTACCAAAACAATACGTGCCCGGCAAGCAGCAGCATCCACTGCATTCTGGAAGGTGGAAGGAAGCCCAACCGCTTCTACCGTCACATCAAATCCGTTATCTGATGTGATTTCTTTTACTCTTTTCTGGAAATTTTCCGGCCTGTCGTTAAGTATAACCCCATCCGCGCCAAACTCTTGCGCCTTATTCAGCTTTTCTCGCGCCACATCACATACATACACCTGGGCTCCTCTGGCTTTAGCTGCAAATAAAGCAAGTATGCCTATGGTTCCTGCTCCAATGATCAGTACCTTCTCTCCCGCCTTCACTTCAGCCCTTTTAATGCCGTGATAACTGATGCAAAAAGGCTCAATCAGCGTCAGTATTTCTGCGGGAAGCCCTTTCCCATCTATCAGTCGTTTTGTCGGCATTATAAAATACTGAGAAAATGCCCCATCCCTCTGAACTCCCATGGTCTGATTGTCCGTACAACAGTTCACAAAACCTCTCTGGCAGGAATAACAATGTTCACAGTTAAAATAGGGATTTGCCGTGACGATTTGTCCTTCGGTAAAATTCAAAGGTTCTCCATTTATCTTTACTATTTCAGCCGCAAATTCGTGACCAGGTATCCGAGGATAAGCGCCATATGCCATAGTTCCTCTATATATGCCTAAGTCGCTGCCACAGATTCCGCCTGCCACCATTTTCAGAAGCGTCTCACCTTCTGATGGACTTGGTGTTTCCACTTCTTTCAGGATCAAAGACTTCGGACTTTCAATTATAAGTGTTTTCATGCCATTCCTGCCTTCCTGATTATTATAAAGAAACAATCCCCATTGCATGTAGCTGGTCTGTAATTGGTGTCCTTCCTGCCACACGGTCTGCTCCAGCTTTCATAAATGCAAGACCGTCCTCCAGAGATGTCACGCCGCCGCTGGCCTTAACTTTGATCTGTCCGTTAGCGCATCGTTTCAGTAAAGCGATATCATGGAGCGTTGCTTTTCCTTCTGCGAAACCGGTACAAGTTTTAACAAAATCCGCACCTGCTGCCGTAATAATCTTTACGGCCTCAATCTTATCCGAATCCTGAAGGAAACCTGTCTCTATAATAACCTTAACAGTGACGCCGGCTTCATGAGCTATATTCACAACACCCCTGATATCATTTTCAACGTAGGTGTAATCCTTTCCCAGAAGACGTCCTACATTTATGACCATATCAATTTCCTTAGCTCCATCCCGAATCCCCTGATCAGCCTCCTTCTGCTTAATAATACTGCTCGCTCCTCCTGACGGGAATCCCACTACTAACTGGGGCGCTATATCCGTTCCCTGTAATTCCCGCGCAACTACCGGTATGTAAGTAGGGAAAACAGGCACAGCTGCATACTTCATGTCCCTGGCATCCTTGCATGCCTGAAGTACCATCTCCTCTGTAGCATTGTAAACCAATGCCCGGGAATAATCCAAAGAAGAACATACCTTCTTAATATCCTCCAGATCCATTATTGTTGTTTTTACATCGCTCATAACATTACCTCCTGAATTTTGTTTTTCCACCGCATCTTCCCTTTGAATCTGTAACTTCATGCTGCAGTTCATCTTTGGCTGGTGGTTTTGTTGTTAGGTGGTCTTACCACTGATTTAATTAAAGCACAATTATAAAATATAGTCAATTCTTTTTTCACTTTTCCCTCTTTTTCACAATTCCATTCCACCTTTTTTATCACTATTGTACAAAATAAGCCTGTTGTTCTTAGGAACAGAAAGTTCCCATAACAACAGGCTTACTTAAAATTTTTAACTGAATTAATATTGTTTATGCTTTTGTCAGCACTGAGCATGAGTCAGGAGAATAGGTCCGCAGTTATTGATTCAGCTCTCATGTTCAGCAAAATAAATTCGCAAATTGTTGCATGCGATATCCAAGTGCTTTTCTATGGCTTTGATGCATTTTTCCACATTTTTTTGTTCTAATGCTTCAATGATCTTATTATGAGCCAAAAAAGCTTCTTCCCTAATGCTCTGCGAAGCTAATAAGTAAGAAGCTGATATTTGCATGAACTTTAGGACAATGGTATATAGCTCTACAATCAGAGGATTCTTAGATAACTTCATAAAACCGCGGTGAAACTCCACTTCTGCATGAATATATGTCTCTTCGCTGGCTTCTGAACTAAATATCTGATTGATTTTTTTTAGTTCTTCGATGCCTTCTTTTGTCACATTCCGTATAATGCTTTCCGAAGTCCCGCGTTCAAATAAAAGACGACAATCAAAAAAATATTTATAATTTTCAACAGTCAGTTCATTTGAAAAACCCATAAACTCCAACACGCTCTCAGAAAAACGGTCTGCTACATAATTTCCTTCTCCTTGTCTGCTTGTAATCAATCCATATGATGCCAATGTCACCATGGCCTCGCGAATCACCGGTCTTGACACTTTCATCTGAGAGGAAAGTTCTCTTTCCGATGGGAGTTTGGTACCAGGTTCCATCTCTCCGCTCACAATTGCCTTTTTCAGCTGCTGAGTCACGATCTGTGACGCTGTGACTTTTTCTACTGGTGAAAAAAATACATCCATATGTTTCCTCCTGTAAATAATCTTTTTAGAGTATAACATATTTTTCGTTCAAGGTATAGTTTTATATCAAAAGCATAATAGCAGTATAATAGTCTTCTGTTTTTCGCAAACATGAGAGCTGTTGCTCCAGTAGGTTATTTATCTACTATTACAACAGCCCCCGCATATTTTTTCAAGTTTTATTTCATCTAGTACAATAGATTAATCTATTTTTCCGCTTGGTTCAATGAATTTCAGTGCCAGAAATTTTTTCATAATACTTCACAATTGCACTATGGTCACTTGTCCCTTCACCATCTTCATGTAATGTTTGAAGCATTTCCATTACCAGCGACGTCAACATATGGGGCGCCCCCAATTCCTGAGCCGTCAGGAGCGCATTATTTAAATCTTTTATATGTAAATCAATTTTAAAACCGGGTCTGAAATCTCTGGCCAGAATCATTGGCATCTTCGCATCCATAACGGTAGAGCCCGCCAATCCTCCTTTAATTGCATCAAATACATATTTGGGGTTTACACCAGCTTTTGTACTGAGCATAAATGCTTCTGATAGCGCCGCTATATTTAGTGCTACTATCATCTGATTAGCAAGTTTTGCGGTATTCCCGGCACCACTTTCTCCGCAGTAAACCGCACTGGCGCCCATTACCATAAGAATATCATAAACCTCTTCAAATACAGTCCTTTCGCCTCCTACCATAATTGATAGTGTGCCATCAACCGCCTTCGGCTCTCCACCGGATACAGGAGCATCAATCATCCTGATTCCCTTGTCTGCACATGCCTTGTTGATGTCCCTGGAAGCCAAAGGCGCAATGGAACTCATGTCAATCAGAATGGTTCCTGGCATGGCGTTCTCTAAAATCCCCCCTTTTTCTAAAACGACTGATTTTACCTGTGGGGAATCAGGAAGCATTGTAATAATTACCTCTCTGCACTCCTGTGCAACGGATTTGATTGATGTTCCTGCTTTGGCTCCAGATTCCATCACATAATTGATATTTTCCAGAATAAGGTCATACGCTACTATCTCATAACCAGCTTTAAGCAGATTTTTGACCATGGGTTTACCCATGATGCCAAGTCCAATAAAACCTATCTTCATCTTCCTAATCTCCTTCTTCAATTATGATACACTAATGGCTAAGATATCTTTCTGCTATTGTCATTAATCCATAATATATTTATCCCAGATAACCGGCCTCTTTTATCTGCTCTTTCATCTGTTCCAGAACCGGTCCTGTTGTTGGAAGATTTGGCTTATATGGATTTCCCACATTTAAGCCCAGTATATTTGCGTAGTCCTTAGTAGCTACAGGGAAACTTGCCTTGTCCATCAACAAACGGATAGGGTTTAATTTATATTGTGCTTCCCTTGCCTCATCAATTTTCCCCGATGTATATAACGAATAAATAGAGCACACCAATTCAGGAATGAAGTTGGCCGTGGTTGCAACACAACCCGCTGCACCATGCGCCATAGCGCCATATATCAATGTGTCTTTTCCTCCGAATACCTTAAAACCGATATCTCTCGTTCTTCTTATGAATTCTTCTGTTTGTGTCATATCTCCGGAAGAATCCTTCATTCCCACTATATTCTTTACCTCCCGAGCCAGGCGCTCCACCACTCCTGCGCTCATAGTATAGCCTGTACGTCCTGGATTATTGTACAAAAGCATCGGCATTTCAGGCACTGAATCAGCAATTTTCTTAAAATGCCCATATAACTCTTCTTCTGTCGGCTTTAAAAACATGGGCTGTAATACAGATATACCGTCTGCACCGGCATTAACTGCAGCTTTTGCAATTCTTATGCATTTCTTTGTACTTATTCCACCAATTCCCATATATACAGGAACTCTCCCTGCTGCCTGGTCAATCATGATATCCAGAGCATGAAGCATTTCCTCCTCCTCTACCATATAAAATTCTCCATTACTGCCAAAAGCCAGTATCCCCAGCACCCCACCATTAATGACAAAGTCAACCTGCGCGCGCAACCTGGCCTCATCAATATTCTCCATCTCATCCACAGGTGTTAAGATCGGGACAATTATTCCTTTCAACATTTCCAAATTATTCAGTTTCATATGAATTTCCTCCTCGTATAATATATTTTAAATTTTATAATTCTCTAAAAACCATATACAACTGGTACCAGAAGAATGCACACAATAACCTGGGCCAACGTTATTGGAAGTCCAATTTTTACATAGTCCATATAGCGGTATCCTCCAACCAAGGTCTGTGTTACGCAAGGTGTACCCACTGGTGTAGCCGTTGCCAGCATACACCCAATGGTCAATGCTATAGCAAATGTTTCAGGCCGTACCCCCAATGTCATGGCACTGCTAAAGCCAATGGGCAGAATCATAGAGATAACCGCTATATTAGACATAAAATTAGTAAGGACAAATGTAACTATCATGAGGACCGTCAACACTACATAAGGAGAAGCATTTACTCCGCCAAAAACTTTCAACATGTAATCCGCAATTAGCGTACTTGCTCCTGATACATCCAACCCCTGGGCAAATCCCTGAGCCATCGCTATGATTACTATTGTATTCCAGTCAACATTTCTCAGCGCCTTCTTTATTTCTATACAGCCTGTTACCGTCAGTGCACACACCCCCATTAAGGCAACAATAGCCAAATTCCATATTCCTGTAATAAAACCAGTCACGCAGAGAAGCAAAATTAATCCAGTCAAATACATCTTCCACTGAGGTACCTGTCCTTTTGACGGTTCCTGCTCTGTGCATTCTAATCCTGGTATTACATCTTCAAATGTAAACACCCGTTTCTCCATGGAATATCCAATGGTAGCAAAGTATATAATCATCATTATTGCAATCGGTATTCCTGCTTTTGCCAGTTCAAAAAATCCCATTGGCTGCATACCTTGCTGTATCAGAATTTCCTGTGTTACCATCTGGGGTGTAGAACCTGCCAGTGTACAGAAGCCGCCTGCGCTTGCTGACATACCTGCAGCCATCAGGACATATTTGTTCTGCACCGTTCCATTTGACTCCACAACAATTGATGCCAAAAGAGGTATAAGCATGGCTATCACTGCCGAATTACTGAAGAAAGCAGATGCTATGCTGGCAAATACAACCATTACAATAATCAAGAGCTTCTGATTTTTTCCTAGACCTAGAGATGTCAGTTTTTTTCCCATAACATTAGCAAGACCGCACTCAAAAACAGAATCACCTACAATCATCATAGATGCAATCATCACAACTGAGGTGGAACCAAAATTTTTATAAACACTTGTGATATCAATAATTCCGAAAACCCCCATTGCTAATGCCGCCAATGTAGCTGTCATGGCCATAGGAATTTTCTCGAGTATAAACGATATAATGGCTATTACAATAATAATAATAGCTATGGTACTCTGCTCCATCCTATTCCCTCCCCCATTTTAAGTTATTCCTTCATAACCTTATCGCAACCGATTAACCGGCCATGTTGGTGTCTTCCCACTCAATACCTCATCAATTCCTTTTGCTGCATCTATTCCCATCTGATCCATTGCTTCATAAGTAAGAGCTGCATTATGGGGACTGACAATCACATTCTCTAATTGCAGCAAAGGATTTTCCATACTAACAGGTTCCTTTTCAAACACATCAATTCCTGCAGCTTTGATTCTTCCCCGACTTAACACCTCATACAAATCAGCTTCATTTACCACTCCGCCCCTTGAACAATTAATTAACACACTGTTAGGTTTCATCTTATTGAGAAGATTCCTGTTTACCGAATCCCGGGTATCCTCCGTAATTGGTATATGCAATGATATAAAATCACAGGTTTCAAAGATTTCATCTATTTGGTCCACAAGCTGGATATACGATGGCAACTTACTTTGTGATATATATGTATCATAAGCTTTGACATTCATATGTAATCCATAATGTGCCTTTTGTGCAACCATCTGTCCTATGTGCCCACATCCTACCAGTCCAAGTATTTTTCCTGAAACCTCCATACTTTTCAAAATATTACGGCTCTCAAAATTCCCCTTTCTTGTTTCTTTATCCTGAACCTTGAGATTCTTGGCACAGGCCAGAAGCAAGGCAATTGCATGCTCCGCTACAGAATTTGAATTTGCAATAGGAGCGTTACAAACCTGAACTCCATATTCCGATGCAGCATCAATATCAATATTATCCACGCCTGCTCCATATCTGGCTATTACTTTAAGCTGTTTCCCTGCCTCCATTATTTTACGAGGGTAAAGTGCTGTTCTTACCAGAAGAGCATCACAGTCCCCCACTTCTCTACAGATGGAATCCATTGATGAATCCTCTAACACCTTTATTTTGTACCCCTTGTCTTTTAGAAAATCCTTACCAGCCTTTGTAATATCCTGTGGAATTAAAATTTTGTACCCCATGATTGCCTCCCTGTTTTTAATGTCAATCTTGTTTTAAATCATACTGTTTTTTGATATACTTAGTATAAACTAAATAAAAACCAATGACAAATCCGTAAAACTTCATATCAATTTAATAAAACTTAAAGTATGTAATGGAGGCATATTTATGACTATAGCACAAATGACATACATTGTTGCACTCTCGGAAGACTTGAATATCAGCCATGCAGCAGAACGGCTTTATATTACCCCCTCCGCTCTTAGCCAAAGCCTGGCAAAGATTGAAACAGAACTAGGATATTCTATATTTCTTAGAAGCAGCAACCCTTTCATAATAACACCAGAGGGACGACAGTTTATTGATTGCTGCCAAAAGATACTGGATTTATATGAACACTCTAAAATATCCATTGAAAGTAATCTAAGGAGCAGGCGCAAGCAGATTACATTAGGAATGTCCACTGAACGTACTTCTCTCCTGCTTTCCCAATGTTACTCTGGCTTCAAACAGTCATTTCCAGATTATACATTAATTCAGGAAGAAGGTTTTGCCAGTACCCATGCTGCATTGGTTGAAGAAGGTTTGATTGACCTGGCCCTCACGCCCCTTCTCCCATCTTTCAACACTGTTGTCCGCAGTTCCCTGCAGTATGAACATATAGGTTTTGAGGAGCTTGTACTTTACTGTTCCAAGGACAGCTCTTTGTCTCAATATTATCAGGAAACTCTGACTCCACTGCCCTGGGATATGCTAACAAATCAATATTTTATTCATCAGGGGAAAAATAAATATACAAGGCAAATTATCGACTATTACTTAGAAAATAAAAACATCTATCCAACGACGGTTATGGAATTAAATAATACAGATATATGCATTCAATTTGCAGAAGTGGGCTCTGGGATAACAATTGCTCCCAAATTTTTTGCCCACAAGCATCCCGATGCTGAACAAGTTCCTATGGAGGACCCAATCATCTGGAGTGTTAATTTATTGTACCGTAAATCTAAACATTTTTCTCCTCCCGAAAAGTATCTATGTCAATGTCTAAAGGACTTATATGGGACAGCATAATTATAATCAACATCAAACGGGGGATTTGCACACCTTTATACGTGGAAGATATCGTGGGCTGTCGTATTAAGAGACAGCCCTATTATTTCTACACAGTCTTTTCATTCAACAAAAATAATCAAATAGGGGAAGTTTAATCCTTCCCTCAGTCGAATAAGTATACTAAGACTGTCACCCAAACTTCTCACAGAACCACTATTCCTGTTTTAGCAGGATGCAGTCCTAGCTTACACAGCGTTCCAGACTTTTTTCAATTCACCCCCCCCCCCAACATCCCGTTACAAATGGAGTTTCAAACCATCCTTTGATATACATGTAAACCCAAGTACTACTACAAGTAACTCCGCCCCTGTAGAATACATTTCTACTTTCGACCTCGTCTTTCTGTGACTTAAATCTTTTCGATTCTCATCTTTCACCATAAAGCATAGGCATGCCTGTTATACCCAAAAACCCTGGGAGAATCATCTCCCAGGGCCAAGGCATCTATTTCTCACGCCCTGAAAAACACCCATTTTCAGGCCGCGAATCCACTCAATTTTCCCTCAAAAACCACTACATCTTGTGGTTTCATCCGTCATTTCTCTCCAAAACCACAATTTGGCATCTAAACTACCGTAGCTTAATGTGTTGCTGCGGTGGAATAGATGCCTGCATCTACATTTTTTTATTGATACATTGGAATACTATCTATCCCTTAACTATCCAATCACCTGAACGGTTATTTCCCCTTCTGACAATATATCCCTTATCCTGCAATTCTGCAATCATCCTTTTTACAGTGCGCAATGAAACCCCTAACTCCTTTTGTAATTCCTTTTGTGTGACTCTTGCATTCTGCTTCATAATGGTCAACACTCTTTCTTCAGGAGACGTTACCTTAATTCCATTAATGGTGCCAATGGTGTCAAAATTAGTGCCAATGGTGCCAGATTTAGTGCCAATGGTGCCAGCTTGGATTAATAACGGCTGCCTGTACATATTTATACGGAAATCTCCGTCAAAATCGATCAGCTCTGGTTCTGGAATACCATATTCAAAGCAAACAGAAACATAACCTAATTATACCAACAAGATATGGAACAATTATAGTAGTTCAGCAAAAATTCAATTTACTCTCCATCATCACATTCGATAAAATATAAAAACCAGCAAATTGCCAGTAGGTCGGCCGCCCCTCCCGGGGATAGGTTCTTACTTATAAACTGATTATCCAAATCTCTCATTATTGCTGCAGCCGGACATACATCCCACCTTCAAGACGCCTCTGTCGATTATCTTTTTTACATCGACGGCCGTACCGGAAGCTTCAGCTACCACTGAACCGGATGTTTCCTCTGATGAGTCAGCTTCGCTGCTGCCCGAAGAATAGTTTTGCGCGGAAGATGCCGCCGTGGTTTCGCCTCCGGCGTTTCCTGTAGCCGTACTTTCTGCGCCGCCGCTTTCAGCCGTTCCAACCCCATTGCCACAGGCGACCAGGGACGCTACCATAGCCATTGCAAGGGCAAGTGATACCATTTTTCTTTTCATAATCGTTCCTCCTCGTAAGATAAATTTATAAAACCAAATCCTCTGAAAAGACCGGCCGCCATACGGTCCATGCCAGCCTGTTTCAGTGAAGAATTTTGCTTAAGAATGCCTTTGTCCGCTGGTATTCCGGATTTTCAAAGAAATGCTCCGGTGTCCCTTCCTCCAGTATGTATCCGCCATCCATGAATATCACACGGTCCGCCACCTGGCGGGCGAATCCCATCTCGTGGGTGACGCAGATCATGGTAATATTTTCATGGGCCAGCGCCACCATGACATTTAAAACCTCCTGCACCATCTCCGGATCAAGGGCGGAGGTTGGTTCATCGAACAGAATCAGGGGCTGCTTTGTGCATAAAGCCCTGGCATTGGCCACTCTCTGCTGCTGCCCGCCGGAGAGCTGTGCCGGATAACTGCCGGCCTTTTCTTTTAACCCCATCCGCTCCAGGCATTTCATTGCGTCCGCCCTGGCTTCCTTCTTTGGCACATGCTGAAGCTTCATGGGCGCCAGGGTTAAGTTTTCCAGGACCGTCAGATGGGGATACAGATTGAACTGCTGGAATACCATGGAGGAATATTATTTTACCATCTCCAGATGGTTCTTCCTCGTCACTGCGGTTCCCGCTACCCTTATCCTGCCTTTTGTCGGCTCCTCCAGGTAATTGATGCAGGTGATGAAGGTGGACTTTCCCGAACCGGAGGGCCCAATGATTACCAGCTTTTCCCCTTCCTTTACGGTCAGGCTGATATCCTTTAGCACCTCCAGCTCTCCAAAGCTTTTCTTTAAGTGCTCCACTTCTACCATATTGGGCATATATTTGACCTCCTCTTAGCTGATAAAAAGAAAAAGCGCCTAAGAACCTTTCGTCCTTAAGAGCCTTCGCTTTGTTTCCAATGCAGTTTATTATAAGCCATTTTCAGCAAATGCCAAGATATTCATCTATTTTTCTCCGGAAGCAGCTGCTGCGTCCTATTCCTCCGCCTCCACATGCACCGCGGTTACGGTAGCAACAACAGCATCCGGATCCGTTATAAGTTCGACATCCTTGTTCTTCGCTATTTCCAGGTCTCCCACACGGATTGTGTCTCCGGCCTTCATATCACCCACATCGACCTTCACCTTATCAACCAGCGCGTTCGGCATTGCCTTGTAGGATATCTCCTGGAGCTGGTGCTGCAGGACACCGGTTATCACCTTGTCATGGTTTAAAAGTACAATCTCCGCAACGGAATGGACCTTCTCGCCGCTTACCAGCGCCTGCAAATCAATCTCCTCCACCGCTCCCTTCATTGCGTTAAAGGATATGTCTTTAATCAGGTATTGTAAGCCTGTCCTTCCACATACAGCAGGAGTCGGCTGCCTTTGTTGCAGGTTTTTAAGAGCCGTTCCGCCGCGGTCCTCACAATCTTAATGAGAATGGACCCCTGGATTTCTTTTCCGAAGACATTTCCGGTAACAAATCCTTCTCTTCTCTGTCGCTTTGCTTTGATAGACATGCTTCTTTTTTCAGCTTTTAAAGTAGTCATTTGTCTTTTCCTCTAAAATTCTGATTGCTTAGCAGCCTTCAAATTTGATGAACAAACAGGTGTGTTAAGTAAGTTTATTTTGTTACAGGTATATTATAGCACCTTTGTCAAGCCTTTTTGACTGTTTTTACAACATTTACATAACAGTTCAGCTTATCGGCTGAACAGATGGGTTTAACACCGGCTAAAAAATAGTCGATGTCAGAGTGTCAAAGAACCCCTGTTAAGCAATAGCAAAACAAGGGTTCTTTGACATATTTGTCTACTTAACGGGGAGCAGTTCATTGCGATGGTGTGATATGCCCCTTATTTCTTCCATAATTTTATAATTAGCCCTTTAAATCAAAAATACCGCTTTTATTCTCTGTATAGATTCCCCAAGCTTCCAATGCCGCATTCAATTCCTTATATTGCTTTCCTGCTTCCTGAAGACTGATGCCGCCGCAGACCGCGTCGATTCCCTGACGGAATGCCCTGGCTCCAGCTGCTGGTCCCATGGGATGTCCATGTATAGCTCCACCTGCAGCTATCATGACATTTTTTCCAAACTTATGAATTACGTCCTCAATGTGTCCTTGTGTCGTTCCACCGCCCGGCATTGGAAATACTGGCTTGATATGAGCTAAAGGCGATAACATCTGAATGCCCATATTGATAAATGTATCCATCATCATTGGGAACTTTCCATAAGGAGTTAAACCGATGATCATATCCAGACCTGCCATACGTGGCAATTTTGCCCCAATCAGAGTTGCGGCCACACCTGACCATTCACTCTCATACTGTGCTCCGGTATAATCAGAATGGGCAAGAATCGGAACATTGATATTGGGATCTTCTGTAATCATTCTTGTCGTATCCAGTCCACAAACCGCATAATTAATCATCAATGCGTTGGCACCGGCTTCAATTGCGCAGTATGCATTCTCTTTCATCTTCATGGCAGGTGCAGTAATATTGAATGCATACAGAGTTTTTTCACCCTTTTCCTCATCTGCTCTCTTTAACGCTTCCATAACTGCCTTTACACGTTCCTCTAGTCTGCAGAAAGGCGGGTCACATATTAATTCATCATCTTTGATTACATCAACCCCTCCTACCGCAGCTTCATAGGCTAATTCCGCTGTCCTTTCCGGTGTCAGCCCTATGCACGGCTTAATCATATTGTTAAGCAACGGCCTGTCCTGTACACCAAGCAAGTTGCGGATACCTTCAACACCAAATTTAGGTCCTTTGAATCCATCCAGAAAGGTTTTGGGAAATTCCAAATCAATCAGCTTAACCTTCCCTGAAGATGAAATATTACCAATAACCGTGGACAGCATCATGGAAAACTGCGTACCAAAATTTTGCCAAGGATAGGCTATTCTGATTATAAAGTTACGCTCCGTCACATTTTCTGGTATTTTAATCTGATATGATGGTGCTTCATAGATTCCCACTACACGGCCTATAGCCCGCTCTCTGACCTCCGGTGTCTCTCCCGGAACTTTCAGCCAGGTACCGCAAGTCTGTTCCACAGCCAGGGCAGCGGCAAATTTCACCATATTAGTAGTAGGCTTTGCAGCACAATAATATGTTGCAATTACAAAGCGTTCCGAATCAATATTCTCCGGCATCTGCATGATAATTGGATCAACAAACATCTTAAACTATCTCCTTTTCTTTTATTTTAACTGTATTGTAGCATTGAGAAAGTTCATTGTGAAAATGGAAAATAATTTCGAACTAATGATAAATTTTTCAATGTCCCTTACCTTTTGCGCAGTTTCGCTGACTTGAATTTGCGGACGGCTTCCGTCAGCGGTTCCTCAATTGGAATGCGTTCAGCACTGGATGCCCCAAGGAATCCCATTGATTCTGTTCTGTCATAAATATACTGTGTGTCCTGCCAGGTTGCAATTGGTCCTCCATGGGCAAAACAGAGTACCTTCTGGTTAATTTTCCGTATTTTTCCAATCAGTTCATTAACAAAGTCCACCGCTTCATCCAATGGCGCCTTCTTACCTGTATTACTGGCATCATAAAACGCCTGAACACCGCTGAGGTTGGAGCCTGTGGAACCGCCCACCGTCATTCCCAAATGGCAAATGATGATGTCCACATCTGCTTTTGCAGCCATGACAGCCGCCTCCTCATCATATGCATATGCAATGGTATAAAACCCCATCTCTTTTGCCATCACAAGTGTTTCTGTTTCCTTTTTCACACCCAGGCCAGCCGCCTCAATGTCTGCGCGGAGTTTTCCCCTCCATCCTCCTACTGTAGGATAATTCATGACGGCTGAAAAACCGTAAAATTTCAATTCCTGAAGAAATTGCTTCATCTCCCTGGTAGGATCGCTGCCGCAAATACCGGCAACCATAGGAACCTCTTTGACTATAGGAAATATCCTGTGAGTTAATCTTATCAATAAATCATTACCATTAGCATAAGGCATCAGACCTCCGGTGGACCCCTTTCCATCCATCCTGAAAAAGCCGGAATTATATATTCCTATCATATCTGCTCCGCCCTTTTCCGCAAATTTTGCGGAAATGCCAGTACCCGCGCCTGTGATTACAATGGGTGCTCCTGCATCAATGACTGCCTGTACCCTGGCTTTCATCTCCTCATATGTATATTGCTTTGCCATGATTCCCCTCCTTGAATTAAGCATGAAGCCTCGTATTCTTAAAAGCCGCAACTGTTTCTTCGATTGGATGAGCTGCGTATTCCATATTGTCAATCCCCAGAAAACCTACAACTCCTGTATGTTCGTAGATATACTGCGTATCTTCCACGGTACGTATTGGATACCCCTGCACAAACAGCAGCGTTTCAGGGGCTACCGCCTTGACTTTTGCCGCGACCTTATTGATATAGGCAGCCGCTTCAGTCAGTGACGCACCTCCTTTTTCCCACTCAACCAGCGCCAGCCCCAAAACCAGAGCATCATGATTGTCTCCGGCAACCTGCATCGCGATTTCCTCATCATAAGCCATGCCAAATGTAAAGAAACCTAATTCCCGGGCAATACGCATTACCTTCAGCTCTTGCTGCACCCCATAATCATTTCTTTCAAGATTATTCCGATGCTGCCCGTATGCAAAGCCTGGAGAAGGAAAATTGATTACAGCTGAAAACCCTTTAAACTGCATAATCTTTAAAAATGGAACCATCTCTCTTGTAGGGTCGCTCCCTATGATTCCTCCCAACATTGGTAGATTCTTAACAACAGGGAAAATACGATCTCCTAAATCCATAACAATATCATTTGCATTCCCATATGGCATAAGACTGGTTGCTTCCACCCGTTCTAATCCAAAATACCCCGAACTGAACAATCCAATCATATCTGCCCCGCCTTTTTCCGCGAATTTTGCAGAAATTCCATTGCCTACACCTGGAATAATAATCGGATTACCTCTATTGATTATTTCCGTAAACATTTCCTTAATTTCCGTTCTGCTGTATTGCTTTGCCATGATTCCACCATCCATTCCTTCCATGTAATTTCAGACCTGCCCTGTCATACTAATCCAAGATACACTTTTTGGACCTCATCGTTTTTCAGAAGTTCCTCCCCTGTTCCGCTGAGCACCACTTCTCCTTCAGAAATAACATATGCGTAATCAGCCATCAGGAGCGTATCGCCTGCGTTCTGTTCAACAATAACTACGGTTGTCCCCATATGATTAATTCTTTTTATAAAATCGAATACCTCTTCCACCAACTTGGGCATCAACCCCAGTGATGGTTCATCTAACATCAAAAGCCGGGGAGCAGACATCATTCCACGTGCAATCGCAACCATCTGCTGTTCTCCTCCGGACAAGGTTCCTGCTAACTGGTCTAACCGCTCCTTTAACCTTGGAAAAATTTCAAACATACTGTCCATCCTGCTCTCAATCAGTGCCTTATCCTTTTCTTTATAGGCTCCCATAAGAAGATTATCACGAATACTCATCTGTCCGAATAGATGGCGACCTTCAGGCACAAGGGAAATGCCCAGCCGGACCATCTCATACGTGGGTTTCTTTGTAATGGGTTGTCCCTGATATATAACAGAACCTCCTGTTGCCCGGACAGCCCCGGTGATTGTTCGAAGGGTGGTTGTTTTACCAGCACCATTAGAACCAAGAATTGCTACAATTTCACCCTCCCTCACCTGAAACGTAATATCATGCAGTACTGGCGTTCCCTGGTAACCTGACTGAAGTTCCTTGGTTTCTAGAATTACCATTTTTTACCTCCCAAATACGCGCGAATGACCTTTTCTTCATTGCAGACTTCCTCCGGTGTTCCCTCTGCCAGCAATTCCCCGCTGTTAAGCACTATCACTTTATCAGAAACATTCATGACTACCTCCATGACATGTTCAATCATTACGATGGTGATTCCGGTATCATTAAGACGACGAATCAGTTTTACTGCCTCCACCCGCTCAATGCCTGTAAGTCCAGCCATTGTCTCATCCAAAAGAAGTAATTTGGGTTCTGTGGCTACCGCGCGCGCGATTTCAAGATGTTTTTTTTGCACAACATTCAAAGAACCCGCCAAGGCATTTTTAAAATTTCCCAGCCCCAGGTCCTCCACTACATTCTCTGCCATTTTTGTAGCGGCTTCCATCTTATGCCGCCCTATACTGGCAACCAGGACATTTTCTAAAACCGTCATTTCATTCAGCGACTGGGGAATCTGAAATGTTCTTCCCATGCCCAGTCTGCATATATCATAAGCCTTGAGACTTGTGATGTCCTTTCCGTCAAATATGATGGAACCTGAAGTGATTGGATGGACGCCGCTAATCAGATTGAACAGTGTCGTCTTGCCAGCGCCATTTGGACCTACGATACCAACAACAGAATGCCTGGGGACCTGGAAGGTTACATTAGAATTAGCAACAAGGCCGCCAAAGGTTTTAGTCACACTGCAAACCTCTAAAATATTATCCATTCCCGTCTGATTTCCTCCTCCTATTCTTAAAAAACTTCAGATATATCCATTCTTTTTGTATGACTGAAATTAATCCTCCTGGCATGTAAAGTACGATAAAAATAACAACAATTCCATACGCCAGCATATTTAGTCCGCTATGACCAGAGAACGCAGCTCTGGCATACTCAGAAATAAATGTCATGACAAACGCCCCCAGAATCGGACCAGCCACCGTCCCTATTCCCCCCATAACCGCTACCAGACAAATCATTGTGGATTTATCCAATGGCAGAAGGACATATGGATCCACATATTGGACAAAGGGAGCATACAGACTTCCGGCAAGACTGACAATCGCGGCACTAAGCATATATGCATAAACCTTATATCTGGGCGTATTAATACCAGCGCTCTGCGCCGAAACCTCATTTGCTTTGATTGCCCTAAGATAATATCCAAACTTGGATCTATCAAAATACTTTGCTGCCAGAACTAAAAGCGCTACAATTACAAGCAATATATAATAATATGGCATTTTTTCTCTAAACTGCAATGAATACCAAGCGGAATGCTTTTTATCCAGAAACATGATTCCTGTAGCAGCTCCCACATAAGAATTGTTCAGAAAAATAATCCTGGCACATTCTGCCACTGCCATTGTGGCAATCAAAAAATAAGCTCCGTTTAAACGCAGAAGAGGCTTGCCCAATACAAATGCAATTGCTATGGAAATAACAATCCCAATCCACATAGTCAGCCATGGGGATGCATCAAATTTATCTGCTCCCACGGCAACCGCATAAGCCCCGATAGCGTAATATAACGCATGACCATTTGAAACCTGCCCGGCATATCCCCCAATAAAGTTCCATCCTATTCCCATAATGGACCAAATCAGGCTGAGACAAATGGTATTCATTGCAAAGGTTGAGGCAATGGTATGCGGCAGCAGGATACCTGCAGCTATGCAGGCTCCATAAATCATAAAAAATGTTTTATATCGTATTATTATTTTTTTCATATCATCACCTGCCAAATAAGCCCTTAGGCCTGAATGAAACAATCAGCATAAAAATAATACAAACCGCAAAATATTTATATGTTGTACTGAAGTATACGCCAGTTATTGTATCGGTCAGCCCCATGATAATACCACCCACCAAGGCTCCTAAAGTACTCCCCACGCCCCCCAATAACACAGCGATGAATCCAAAGAGCAGAAATGCGGCTCCTGCCTGATAATGGATTGGGTAATAATATGTAATGGCGCAACCGGCCACACCAGCAAGGGCTGTGGAAATCCCAAAGGCTATCATATTAGTGACTTCCGAATTAACTCCAACGATTTCGGCTGCGCTTTTGTCCTGGGAAGTGGCCTTAATCGCTCTCCCAATCTTAGTTTTATTGAGAAAAAAGTACATAAATATGACCATCACTAGGGCAATTAGCAGTGTTACCAGTTTCTGGTAATTTATGACCACATATCCCAAATCCAATGTTCCGGTAAATATCAACTTATCGATTGTGCGATATTGGCCACCAAACAAAATCAATGCACCGTAAGAGAGCACCATTCCCAGAGCAAATGTGATTAACCGCTGTGATAATCTCGGTCCTTTCAGTGCTTTTGCTATGATTGTTTTGTAAATCAGGCATCCGAAGCCAAATGTCACAAGCCCGGTAATCGGAACAGCAACAATCGGATCAATGCCAAACAGTGAATTCACATAATAAGCAATGAACATGCCTACCATCATAAATTCTCCCTGGGAAAAACTCAGGATACCCATGACTCCCCATACAAGCGCAATGCCCATAGCAATCATTGCATAGACAGATCCAATTATGATTCCCTCCCATACTGTCTGTATTAACATCTTAATCTCCTTATATTTAAACTGTATTATTCAAGAATAATCCCGTCCTGCATAATCATGTTTTCATCCACCCATACAGTTGGCCTGCAAAAAATCAAATCAATATGCTGGGCGCATGCGTTGTCTCCTCCGAACGCTCTGTCATCACCAATCCCAAAGTGAATCGTACCGGCGCATCCCTCATCCTCCAACATGCGGCCGCTCAGCATACAGGCCGGATTCATACCAAGGCCAATTTCCCCCATAAAATATGCATGCTCCGGATCATTGGCATCTTCAAAAACCTTTTTCAGCAGTTCAGCCTCCTGTCCTCCTGTAATATCTGTAATCCGGCTATCTTTAATTTCAATCCGGATTGCCTCCTTTATCGGTCCAAGAGCAGGGTGCGGAACGCTGCCGTCAATATAGACTACCCCATTGCCTGTCCCATTGACTGCCCCAACCGCGCATTCTACATCCGGCGGAAAACATGCATCTCCCGGTTTCCAGGACACCGCATTGGCTGCAATCGGTTCTCTTCCCTCTATAGATGCGCTAAATTCAGTACCTATTTTCGTCACAATTCGTATCCTTTTCCCTTTCAGCCTTTTAGCAGTACGGTTCACCAACGGAATCAAGCCCACGAAATCACCGTACAAACCTCCTGTTTCCAGCATACGAAAATCATAATCCGCACAGTTTACATCACGCGCCCCGTTGGCGCAGGCCTCCCTTCGTGCCTGTGTATTAGAAATTGAGAGAGATGTAACACGGAAAATGACATCTGCCTCCATCATAGCCGCCCTGACAAGTGCCGTAGGCTCCTGTCCATGAGTGGACTGTTTCGGCATCATAACCAGGCTCCTGTTTATAAACTCCGAGGCATCGTTCCAAAGGGCCATAGCCACCTCCAGGCTATCCGGATCTGTAACAATCAGGATTTTCTCATCCTTCCGGCATCTTGCGCAAATATTAAGCAATATATCACATGCTTTATATTTCATGGTTTTATCACTCCTTTATACTCATATACGTCTGGGTTCCTCTAACGCTTGTCCCACCCGGGCACCGGATAAATGTATTTTGCACTGGCCACATCACCCGGATACACTGTCTTATAGCTTCCGTCCAATGCCTGCATCACCAATACGCTGGATTCCAGATTCTGTCCAGTCTCATCAATCTTTATGTCAATACTCAGCCATTTCTGGTCATCGGGAATATCAATCCCTTTACGGAATTCTTCCATAATTGCCGTTGCATCCGTAGTTCCCGCCTGATTGATGGCAAGACAAGCCGCATAAAAATCTGTCATAATCCTGGCGCAGCCTTCCTGAAGCTCTGCTCCTCCACTTTCTTTTGCAAAAAGCTCCCTTAACAGCTTTGTGTTCGGAACACTTAAATCAGATGCCCACGGGCTTGAATTATATACATAATCCATATCCTTTCCTAAAGAGTCAAATATTTCATTGTAGCTGAATCCGCCTCTCTGCGCGCACAAAAGCTTGGGCATGTAATTCTGTTCTTTAAAGGTCTGCATAAACAGGATTGCATCTGATGTGTAAGATGACATCATGACTACATCCGAATTGGCATCCTTTAGCTGAAGCACTTCACTTGTTACATTGGTCGCTGTAGCACTGTATTTTACAGTTTTTACAAGCTCCAGACCATATTCTGCTGTCAATTCTTCTTCAATGGCAGTAATATTGGCCCCGAATTCACTGTCTTCCGAACAAAGGGCTACCGTCTTTATCCCAGCATTTTCCGTTTCATTCAATTCTTTGATGAATTCAAAAACACCTTCACAATATATTCTGTCATCAGGGAAAATACGGACAAGATATTCATAACCGGAAGATGTCAAGGAAGGGGAGGATGCATTGGCCACATATGGGACTCCATATTTTTCAAAAGCAGTAGCGGCTATCTTTACACCTGAACTTCCGATTACTCCTGCAAATGCACTTACCCCTTCTTCTGTAATAAGACGTTCACATTCCGACATAGCGGCATCATTTGTTGCTACATCTCCAACTACGATTTCCACTTTCGCGCCATTGAGATTGGGAAGTCCGGCAGTCTTGGCAAGAGGAAGATTATAGTCTGTCTCATTGTTGATGATATCCGCTATGATCTGGCACCCCAAAAGGTCCTCCTTACTGACAGCGGGATTAGAACCTGAAAGCTGAAGCATCAATCCGATTTTAACATTTTCCTCTGAATTCTCTCCACTTGATGCCTGGGTCTGTTCCGCAGAACCGGCTTCCTTTTCAGCCGGCTGTGACGTCTGTTTTGCAGAACAGCCTGCAGCCATAAAAGTAAACGCTGTTACCATTGACAGAACCATGATACTAACAATGTTTTTCTTCATTCTCATTCCTCCATCTTAAATTTGTAAACACGTCAACAAGATATAAATATGATAAAAAAAGTATATCATTTCTATTCTTTAATGAATATAGAGAAAATTTTTTCAATAATGCAAGCGTATTTTTAAATAATATTTGGTTATATGTTGTATACTCTGTTATTTATTTTAAAAATCCGTACTATTCAAATAATATATTTTAATAGTACGGATTATATAAATTTCTAAAAAATTATATCAAAATATGTATTTTTAACGCAAAGCGTCATAGATACTTCTGGCCAGATTTTGATCGATAATTAAAGTATCCACCAATTTCCCCTTCAACAATGCCAGGACAGCTACCCACTTTCTTCTGTCGGACGCTACAATCACTTTGTTTGGTATCCTCTTATAATTTTCCCAGGGAATTCCTATCACTCTGGAACGCATATCCGTGCAGCATTCATTGCCCGATTTGTCAAAGAAACGCAGGAGCAGATCCCCGCAGGCGTCTGCCTGTTCTAATTCTTTTATCGTTTCAGGACTTAGATAATCTCCACGGACAAGGACAGACTGATGTTCCGGATAAATCATTCCCACTCCGCTTACCGAAATCGTAATATTGGGAAACTGCTCAAATACACGGCAGATACTATCATCTTTTAGCGCATTCAATACTTCCTCTCTGCTCTTCTGGATACCCTTGCAATTAATTGTATAGTATTTTCCTCCAAACACCTTCGCAATTCTCGGCACCAGCCATGAACCATCCAGTTTATTCATTTCGTGATTTAAGGTACCGTGCAAGGTAACAAACCCCATATTTCTGCGCTGGCAGGGATTCAGATAGTTATAAACATACCATACCGTTTCTCCATATGCGATTCCCAGTACATCCCTGTCGGTAATCGTACGCTGCAGGTATCTGGCGCCCTCAAGTGCTACAATTTTTTTCAGCTCCTCCCCTTCCATCCCTTGTCCCTGGTTCAGTAATGGAGCAATGATGACTTCCTGCAAGTCAAAACGCTTTTTCAGTGCTTCTTCCAGCTCCAGACACTCCAGATATTCCTGTTCCATTGAGAAATGAACGATTTCCTGTTCCTTTGCTCTTTTTAACAATCTTGAAACGGTGGGGACAGATAAATCCAGCTGCTCTGCTATCTCCTGTTGTCTCATGTTTCTGTAGTAATACATATATGCAACCTTAATAATGAGATTTGCTGATTGCATGTATATATTAGAATCATAGTACTGATTCGTATTAGGCATATTCCCCATCCTTTCCTGTATACATTAAGTATCTGCGAATGCTTTATCCTTTTGTATCATTTGGCAAAGACATTCTGCCATGGCCTCTGAAAAAACAGGATCGTTAATATTACAATCCATTTCAACAATATTGACATTCTTTCCGGCATTCAGGCTGATTGATTCATACAGAAGACGGCGCGCTTCATCATCACACGTCAATCCTCCTGCCTCATCAAGTGAGGACAGACTTCTCATCGGCAAATAAACAGCACACGGGGCATGATTATTATTAAGATGCTCACACATGAATTTCCCAATACGCAGACCATCTTCCGGTTTGGTTCGTATCATATCCGGCTTATCATTATGGCAATATGGCTGATATCCCTTAAATCTGGTATCTAGTTCGGAAATATCAATGCCTATCACATCCATTCCTCCCACGGATAGTACTTGTGGTATGCCTGCCAATACAGCCGCATCAAGCCTGTCCCCACCGGCAGAGGATGATTCTGAACCTAAAACATGGGCGGCTATCTCTGCTGTGGTTATATCTAATACTCCTTGAAACATTCCTTCAGAAATTAATGCTTTCATCGCCTTCCCGCCCACACCATTCGCATGAAAGATAATCGGCTCATATCCCCGCTTTTCAAGATATTTAGCTGCGTGAACCACACATGGGGTAGTAATTCCATACATGGATATGGCAATTCTTTTTTTCCTTTCCTGATTCACATCAGTCTCATATGCCAGAGCAGCGCCTACAACCGCACCTGCCGCCTGATTATAAATTTTAGAAATGATTGAATTAGTTCCTGAAACATCCACAATCGAATTTATGACAATCAAATCCTTGTTCCCGATAAATCCAGGCATTTTATTGCTGCAAGCCTGCGTAGTTACAATCACCTTTGGAAAACCGATTGGCAGGGTCCTCATAACGCTGGCTGCTATAGTGGTCCCCCCACTTCCTCCAATACTGATGATGCCTTGAATTTGTTTCTTATCTAATAATTCATTAACAAGTTTAATTGCTCCCTTAATGACCGTTTTCATTGCTTCTGCCCTGGTCCCTGTTATCAATTGCCCATATTCCGCTTCCGCATATTGGGCGATGGCACGGCAGCCATATTCTGCCCGAAATACCGCTGTGTCTCTTGTACTCACATCAATCGTAAGAACATTGGCGCCCAGTTCTTTGATTTTATTGATGATATACAGATACTCTTCCGTCTTTGTATCAAAAGTCCCCATAACCGCTACTGTATTTCCGCTCATATTTGCACCACCCATCATTTAATATACACAAATTATACGTTCTATTTTGTATGGTGTCCATCTTGCAAATTTTTTCAATATTCCCCTTTATCATCTGCTGTGATATCATATGTCTAACATATATCTCACAAATTATTAAGCAAGGAGGGGAATCATGTCTGTTTATCGTCATATTATTCCGGCCACAGAAGAATCGTTTGTACTCCGCCCGTGGGGCGGACGCATGTGTTTTTTAGGCACACCTAAGCTTGTCAACTGCAGTAAACTGACGGATGCCGCCATCTGCCGCATCCGGCAGGGCCAATGCCATGACGGGCATACCCATGGAGACTGTGATGAAATCATCTGCGTTTTAAGCGGTACTGGCTGTCACTCTTTTTGGGATTCTCACAACAATGAATTTTCTCTCACGATTCATCCGGGAGACGTGCTCTACATAGCCAAAAACAGATTACACCGCACGCTGAATCTTTCCACATCCAATGATCTGGAACTTTTAATTATCAATTACCGGACAGATGCGCAATCAGACCCTACAGTGTCCGGCATGATTCCCTATGATACCGCCCAGGAGTTGGTAAAACCTTATGGTTCCATGATAAATGTAATTCAGGAAGAAACATGTGGGAATACTTCCATTAAAGGTGATTTTATAACAATACAGTCCGGAAAAGATTTCTACTCAGAAATTGTAATCAATGAGGAATTACTTTTTCTTATAGATGGCCAAACTCTTATTTCCTATTCCACAAATGAAGCAGGCCGGGATTTTAATACTAATAACCTGGGATTTTTTCATAAGGGAGAAGAATATCGTATAAAAAACAATTCAAAATCTCCTGCAAAACTATTCCGCCTGCGCACATTGTAGAAATATATTTTTATTACATTATAACGCAAGTAAACAGCGGCATAACTGGAAATATATTCCAATTCAAAAAGTCCACTGTATAGTGCGCCCGCAAGATTACCCCCACCCCGTCAAACGCAACATCATAAACTTAAGATTGAATGATATGGACCGATTATAGTATTATTTCTACGATAATGGTTATCAATCGGATATTTCCTAAAAATGCCTATATTTCTCCTTGCCAAGAAATATAGGCGTTTTAAAAGCTGTTCTTTTGGTTGTTTTTATATTTGTCAGGCTTAGCACCGGCTAAAAAATAGCCGGTGTGCCCATGAATAGACATTTTAAATTTTCCAGCCTCACCATCTCTCTTCTTTACAACGTCTCCATGATACTTAGGAATCGAGCAGTATATTTCATTTCCGCTGGCCTTGCGGAATCCTCCTGCCATCTTTTGGCGGTTCTTCGCTTTGCGCAAATCCCGTTCGCTAGGATACGGAGCAGGCGCCCTGGCGAAATATCTGGACTGCCAATACGTAGGGATTGATTACTCCCCCACTCTGGTGGAAAAGCATATCAGCCTGCTGCACCATTCCGTACTGGTTGGCGAAGCCACGGACCTGCCTTTTAAGGACAACTCCTTTGACAAGGTAATCTGCTATGGCGTATACCTTTACTTTGACGACAAGGACTATGCAAAGCGCGCAACAAAGGAACTGCTACGGGTGGCTAAAAAGGGCATTCTCATTGGAGAGCTTCCAATCCGCTCCCATCGTGCACTGCACCTGCTGTTTATACCAGAGGAATTCGCGGGCTGGGAAATCAGCGATGGTTTTTATGACCCCTATCAGAAGGACCGCTTCAACGCGGTGATTCGGTTTGATGACTAACATGATTTAAAATATGAAAAGCAGGAACCCATACGTTTATGTTCCTGCTTTTTTATCAGCTTCCGTGTCGAGGTCATCATATCACCACTCCGGGAAACCTTGCAGCCCGCACAATCTATTGGCCACGACAGTTACTTCAATTAATTGCCTCAATTACTTCATCACCCTTCAATTGACGTCTGCCTTTCACATGCCTGTTATATACATAACAAGTTGACAGTACGCATATAATAAACTATAATTTAATCATGAATGGAGGTGCTTTACATGACAAAAGTCAGTACAAACATTAATCTCGACCCTGGCCTTAAAAAGGCTGCACAGGAACTTTTCTCCGATTTCGGCCTGGACCTTACTACAGCCGTCACCCTTTTTCTAAAGCAATCTGTCCGTGAACAGGCAATTCCCTTTGAAATCAGAAGGAATGTTCCAAATGCAGAAACAATCGCTGCGATGGATGAATATTATGAGATGAGGGCGCATCCTGAGAAATACAAACGGTATTCCTCATTCAAAGAAGCAATGAACGAGGTACTTGCAGATGCTTGATATAATCCTTTCCAACCGTTTTAAGAAAGATTTAAAGCTTGCAGCAAAACGCGGCTATCGCCTGGAACTGCTTGAGAAGGTTGTTGAACAGCTTGCAAGGCAGGAAGAACTGGCCCCAAATTTCCGGGACCATGAATTGTCTGGAAACTATGCGGGTTTCCGCGAATGTCACATCCAGCCTGACTGGTTACTTGTTTACCGCGTGGTAAATTCTGAACTGATGCTGTTTCTATCCAGGACAGGGTCACATTCCGACCTGTTTCGCTGACTCTATATGAATCCTCACATGACAGGACTGCGGCATAAGATGGTTTTATGCCCCCTATCCGAAGGACCGCTTCAACGCGATGATTCGGTTTGATAACTAACGTGGTTTAAAGTATGAAAAGCAGGAACCCATATGTTTAAGTTCCTGTTTTTTATCATGCCAATTTTATAAATCCGTCTATTGAAACAATTCATCACCGCTCTTAAAATCAAAGCCAGGATGATGGCCAAATTTTACCGCTCCTACTGAAGCCTTCCCCCGAACCGCTTTGCTCACCATGGCTGTCCCTGAAGATTGCCCGGTTGTTAGACTTAAAAGTGGAGGATATTTTCTTTTTAGAATAGAACAAGAAAGTACCCAAAACCAAATTATTCTGCAAGCCGTTCTATTAGTTCCGCCGATTCTGTTTCATACTCCATTCCCTGCGTCGTAGACGTCATAGCCTCGTCCAGCCTCTCTGCCTCCCGGACAAAGACATGCGAAATATCAAACGCTTCCGGAACATCTGCAAGTGTACAAACACTTACACAGTAATTAATCCATGGAAATCTTTTCGTCATCCGATACACGATGGTCATTACATCAGGTTCTGACATCGGCATAAGGGTATGATATCCTGAGCCCTGGATATGTTCCAAGCCATTTTTCTTAAAAAAGTTCCTGACATCATAGTATGCATTACGCCAGTCCCCTTCTGTATAGTATATTTTCAATGCGTTTGTATACAGGTCAAAATTTATCCCTTTCTTTTGCCCACTATTCATATACTAATTCCTCAGAAACCCTGTAAGCAGGTTTTCTTTTGCTGAACCATTATACCATATACACTCCTTTAAATTCTCAGCAAGCTCTGGTGTTTGCTTCAGTGCAAAAATTGCCGCCCAAAAACGTCCGTAATCCTCCTTCCTCCCTTTACCTTCATAGACCCGGACCAACGCTCTATCCACGCAGTTTAAATCCTCAGACTCAAAGATTTCGTCCACTTTAGCATAAAGCTGTTCCAGGATATCCTGTTCCAGCCTATCCGTATCAAAGCTCAACTTAACTTTGAACATCTTTATGTCCTCCCTTCCCGATTAGCAATATCAGCCTCCAGGGCCTGTCAAACGATTTCTACTTTGATACAGTATTGCTTCTAATCCCACTCTGGTTTACAGATTCACATCCAACATCATACCTGTCCTTAGCTGGATTTGAAGTTTGTTTTTCGATATCACACGTATCTCCCGGACGATCTGCCGTATGAAGATATTATCAAACTCGGCTCCTGAGGTCCCGCCTGTCTCACCTATGATTCGGCTGATTTCCTGGTCCAGATACTCATACTCGTCCCTTATTTTTTCCTGCTCTCGTATGCTTTCTCTCCTCCTTTTTAATTCGCTTATCTGTAATCCCAGCTTTCGCATTCGGTCGCTGTACCAGTTCTCACCACCATGTTCCCTGGCTGCCATGCCCACATAGTCCATAAGCTGGTCTCGCAGTTCCTCTATGGTTTTATCAATCTCTTCCTCCGTGCACGCTCCTCCAACAACCTTGGCAGCCCGGAGGATATCTTCCTTTACCCCGTTTAAGAAGTTTTCTTCCTCCTGGTCAATTGACAGGCTGTGCAGCTTTCCCATGATTGCTTCCTGGATGACCTCCTCTTTTAACGTAGGGGATTCATGGCACCGCTTCGTCCCATGCTCCAGACGGTTGATACAGCGCCATACGATTACCTTCTTCCCACTTTTTGCCCAGGTTGTCCTGCGGTAATGGGCTCCGCATTCATTGCACACCATGATTCCGGTCAGTGCATATTTGGAACTATATACGCCCTGGGCCGTCTTCCCTTTCCGGGTTCCGGCTTTTTTTAATGAGGAGCGTCTGGCAATCTCCTCCTGTATTTTGTAATAGACTGTCTTCGGGATGATTGCCTCATGATGGTTCTTCACATAGTACTGCTTCTGCTGGCCCGAGTTCTTCACCCTCCGTTTGGTCAGGTAGTCTGCTGTGAACGTCTTTTGTAATAGCACATCCCCCATGATTTTTTCATTAGTCAATATGTTGTAGATGGTACCCGTGCTCCATGTTTTCTTACCTGTGGTGGTCTCTATCCCTGCGTCCTCCAGTCTGTGCTTGATTCGTTCCAGGCTGTCCCCGTCCAGGAACCACCGGGCCATGTTTCGGATAACAGCCGCTTCCTCCTCCACGATGCACATCTCTCCGGTTGGCGCCTTCCTGAATCCATAGCTTCTCTGTCTTGTGGATTCCCCCTTTTCAAACTTTCTCGCATACCCCCACTTGACGTTGGTGCTGATAGCACGGCTCTCCTCCTGTGCCTGGCTGCTCAGGATGGTCAGTATCATTTCGGTTGAGTCATCCAGGGTGTTGAGGTTTTCCTTCTCGAAGTACACGGCCACGTTCTTTTCCTTGAGCTTCCTCACCCAGGAGATGCAGTCCACCGTATTCCTGGCAAACCGGCTGATGGATTTCGTAATGACCATGTCCACCTTCCCCTTCAGACACTGGTCCATCAGCTGGTTAAAATCATCCCTGCGAAAGGTATTGGTCGCGCTGCGTCCATCATCTGCGAAGACACCGGCGAATATCCAGTTGGGATTCTGCATGATGTGCCTGGTATAATATTCAATCTGTATGTCATAACTGGACTGCTGCTGTTCCAGCTCCGTACTGACGCGGCAGTATGCCGCTACCCGCAGCTTCCGAATTTCCCGGGATGACTCATCTGTCGGGTTCCAGGTTGCCGGGATGACCTCTACGATTCGTTCCGCCCTTGGCACGTAATTCCTCCTTTCCATCTGCCGCCTTAGTCCGGCTCTCCCGTTTCTTCCGGCCGGTTTCTTCCAATCTGGTCTGTACTTGTGTAAACAGTTCCCGTGTCACCAGAGCGGGAAATTTCTTATCCCCAAGGTAAACAGGGTTGGTGAGGATATTTCGGATGCAGCTGTGGCTCCATGCCGGCTTTCCTTTCTGGTTGGGTATGGACTGATGTACCAGCTCTTTAGCCAGAGTGGTCAACGATATCCCCTCCGCATAAGATTGGAATAACATCTGGACGATTGGACCGTATTGTTCATGGATGATTGGCACTTCCTGTCCATCCAGCCAGTATCCGAAGGGGACGCAGTAACGTATGTTTTTCGTTTTCTTATCTTTTGTTTTTATTTCTGGATATTGAAGTACCACCGCTCTATTTATCAGCTCAAATTTCAGGCTTCTGTCCGGCTGGACCTCTACCCTCTTGATGATTTTGAATACGGATGCATTAATTGCTACGGACAAATCGGCTTCTTCCACCTGGATAGAGCCATCCAATCCCCGAAGGTAATCCTCTATCTGATAGGTCAAGTCTGTCAATTTTATCTCCTGGTATCGCTTGGCAGCAATCTGAAAATATAGCTGCTCTATCCTTTTATAGTCTTCATTGCATTTGTTCCAGTCCCCATTTAATTCAGATTCCATGCGCTGTCTTTCTTTGATGATTCCGGTCAGTATCTTTTTCGTTTCCTCATGGTACAGGGCCGGCTCTGTTTTCATCCGCACAAGTGCTTGTAAGAACAGTCCATCCAGTTGCTTCTCTGTCAAGATGGGCATCTTACATGGTTCCTTCGTGGCCGGGTCGTAATGTCTGCATTTCCAATACCGAACATCCCTCTTGTCACCTCTACCACTCTGTTTATAGATGGCATATACCCCGCCGCAGCTGCTGCATATCAGCCGGCCTGTATACATGGATGTTCTCTGGATGGAGCCGGATGGATGACGCTGGTTCCATAAATCCCGGGAGCGTTTCAGTTGTTCCTGTACCCGTTTAAACTGCTCGTCTTCAATCATTCTCGGGTACGGTTCCACTCCCAGATAGTCCTTGTTACTCAATATTTTCCGGATAAGGGCGGGTGTCCAAGATGGTTTCCCACAGACGGATGGTACCTTCTTGTCCTTTAGCATCCCAGCTATTTTTTTGATGGATTCCCCTCCATCATATGCATCAAAGATAAGGTGTACAGCTTCACTCTGCTCTGGATTCATTCTCATGTCTCCGTCAACCAGACGGTACCCGTAGGTGATATAGTTGTTCACATGGCATCCCTCCTGTCATAGGACCGGTTCATATAGGTTAAGTCCGCACCGCAGATGGAAGCCCAGCTCCCGTTCCTTTCCCACAGAGACTTCCCGGACCAGGAGGATAAACTGGTCACCATCGAACGCCTGCATCTTCCCATCATATCCCTGGAGCTGATGCAGGGTGGCCTGTAACCCTGTGATGGTATCCTGGTGGGTACCTCTACTGTGCAGCTGTTTCTCTTCTGACCTGCATCTGCTTAGCTCTCGTTCAATCTTCCGGCTCTCCTCAAAATAAAGAGCAGAGTCGATACACTCATTTGCTTTTAACTGCCTGAGTATATGTCTCTGCTCTTTTAGTTCCAGTTTCTTTTGATTTAAGGTACCCAATGCCTCATGGAGACCATTGGCCTCCTGTATCCTCTTTACCCCTTGTATGATTGGACCAAACAACTCATCCGCATGTCCCACAAGAGTATTAAAGGCATTCACAAACGTGTTTTTTATATCCTCTTCCCATATCTCATTGGTATAGCACTGGCATGCCTCTGACCGGTGGCCCGGACATCTCCACTTGATGGACACTCCCTTTCGTCTCTGCTCCTTCTTACGGATGAACGCTCTCCCGCATTCCCCGCATACCACCTTCCCGCTTAGGATATAGGCTCCCTCGTTTCCACATGATTTCATCCTGGCCCGATGGCCAATACGGTGCTCCTTTATCTGTTGTAACCGCATCTGTTCATCCCTGCTCAGGATACCCTCATGGTCATCCCTTATAAAATACTGTGGCTTCTTCCCATGGTTTCTCTCTGTCCGGAACGGCACTGTCCCGGTTGAGTAAGTCTTCTGGTGAAGGCAGTCACCCACTGTTTTCTCGTTGAACAGAATCCGCAGGACCGCTTCGGAGGACCAGAGACCACCATAAGGCGCCGCTACTTGGTTCTGATTCAGGTATTCGGCTATCCTCACCCCGCTCATTCCGTTCATGTACATGCTGGTCATCCTGCGGACCCATGCCGCCTCATCCTTCTTAACAGCCAGCTCCTTCGCTTCATCCTTATCGTAGCCATACGGCCGTCTGCTTATCACGAATGTACCATGCCGGAACCGGTTCACCGCTGACCAGTGGACGTTTTGGGATATGTTCTCGGACTCCTGCTGTGCAACCGCACCGTATACAGTCAGGATTCCTTCACTCTCCTCCGTCATGGTATTCAGGTGTTCTTTCTCGAAATACACACTTACCCCTATTTCCTTCAGATGGCGGACCGTGGATAAGGTGTCCACCGTATTCCTGGCAAACCGGGTGATTGATTTGGTTAGTATGAGGTCTATCCTTCCTTTTTCACATTCCTCCAGCATCCGCCGGAAGTCCTCCCTCCCCCATCGGCTGGTTCCGCTTATACCCTCATCCGCATATATCCCGCAGAATTTCCAGGCCGGATTTTTCTGGATAAGCCCCTTATAATACTCCATCTGTGCGTCGTAAGAGTGATACTGGCCATCGGCATCCGTGCTCACACGGCAGTATGCACACACTCGAATGCTCCGTATCTGGTATCCTGTACGCTCTGGTATGGTCTTTGGGATGCATATTACTTCTGCCACTTACCGCACCTCCTTTCCTCCGTTTTCAACAAGACACATTACCACACTTCCTGCACCATATCAAGTATCAATTCTCCGAATTTCCACATTTTCATACAACATGTTGGGAACATATCCTCTGATACTTCCGAAGGACCATGTCATACATGACAGGGTCAATCAGCCTTTGGCGCAGCAGCTCATCCAATATCTTCTGTACTTCCCTGAATCGCAGGTATTGAAGCAGCTCCATTGTTTCCATAGTTCCTCCGAGAATACTCTATTTCCACCTCACGGATTTCCTCATGTGTATCGCTCCTGGCCTCGTTCCATCCCACATCCATGCAGTCATCCCGGAAGAACGGCTGCATGATCTGACATCGAACCCACCTTCTCTCTGTTTCTTATTTGTGCTTCTATTTGACACTACTCCCCGAAGCTTGTCCGGAAGGATATCTGGACAGGGCAGTCAGTCCGCCTGCCTGCAGCGTACAGGCATCATAGGAATTCCACCTCCTCCGGGTTCTCCGGAGGCCGCCCTCATTGCGTGGTCCCCGGCCAAGGGGGCTGTGACTGGACGGAAGTATCATTGTCAGCTGTCCGGGATTATGGCGATTCAACCCTGCTTATGATTGATTGGGAGTCGGGTGTGTACCGCTCTTGCCTTAAGATGTATTGCATATCCATGGACAGAATTATGTCCTGCAGGCAGTCTTCGCGCACCCCTCACGTCGCTTTCGTTCCTCACGACCGGACAGCCAATGTAACGGATTGGCTGGATATGAAGTTGTCATTGTACGGCGGACGGCATACTCCCGTCCTTTTATTCAGGCCTGTATGAATCATTTTTTCTTTTGTGGATTATAATATATCCAGTCTCCCACTTAAGAGATGGACCGGTTATACCCCATTTTCTCCTTCCATTCCGGGTTTTCAAAAAATACCCCTCTACTATTTAAAAGCCGAAAAATAGGCCTACTAATAACCAACAAATTTAATTTTCAGGATTATACACAATGCCCTCCTGAAAATCCCTATGAAAATACATAATATTTTACTGTTGTTGATGGGCAGATGTTTTCTTCCATCATGCCAATTCTTCAGATAACTTCGTTGGACCAACCTCCCCTGTACTCATACATTCCCCTCTCACGAATGGACAATTTCAATGAGTTGCCCGGGATGGACTTATGTTTTTCTTTACAAATGCAAGGAAGATCCAGTTCCTCATCCCCTTCTAAAAAATATCCCCCTACTACTAGTGGTAAAAAATAGGCCTTCTGATAACCAGATTTCTTCTTACGATTTTCTTAAGATACACAAGTTCGGCATACAACCAGGCTTGCAGATTACATTTCCAAAAAAAATACCCCCTCACTATTAGTCCAGTTTCAGACCCCTTTTGATAACCTCAAAAAGCCAATTTCGTTAAAAGTGCACATACAACTTTAGTTATTTTTACTCAGTTTATTACGCCTCAAATGGTTTATATTCTTTCCCTCTGTACTAGATATTCCATTGGGTACTTCTTGGCGGGCCACCATGGGCCAGGGCATGGCCCACCGGATAGACAGACTCCACCCTTGGCGTGGCATGTGTTTTTTTGTACGGGTACAGCACGTATTTGATTTTTTTCGCCTCGTTTTTCCTCTCTAAACAAATAAAAAGCCGCCACATAATATGACGGCTACCCTCAAAACATACTATCACATATCCCGAATCATCTTCATCAATCGTATCCCATCCTTCACCCCTTCCTCATACAGATACAGCTGACACATCCCATTTCCATCCAGCATGTCATCAATACAATCCTCTATGGCATCCCTCTGCTCCTTGGTAATTTCCTTCATCCAATGGTCCATCCGTTCGTTCAGCTTGTGGTCTGCTTTCTTTTCTTCCTGTGTCTTTTCTTCCTGCCATCGGGTTACCAGCCATTCTACCCTGGCTGCTATGACTTCCTCACATTGTTCCCTCGTAGTTTTCTTCATGGACACTCCTCCTTCCGCCAACACCATATCGAATATCCCGGCGGAAGTCCATATCCACATGTCATAAAGATTCTGCTCCAAATACGTCAGAACCACCTACAGGGTGCACCTATAAATACGCCATTTTCCTTGTACTTGCGTGGTCTCCAGCCAAAACCGACCACCTGACAGGTGACCAAGGCCCCAAACAGGTGCACCTTGGTGGAATCAGAAAAACGCCCGCATTGCGGGCGATTGTGGCCGGGAGGGGCGCCTTTAGGTGCACCTCCCTTTAACCTGCACACAAATCGAACGGATGGAATCCGTCCCATCTATATTTCCCAAACGCACGAAGGAATATCTAGCTTTTCAATAAAACTATATCCTTTTAAATCCGTTCAAATTTGCTTGATTTTGCAGGACATGCCCAAATATCCTACTGTCTGTTCCAAAAGCCCATACGATGGCTTACAGGGCGTTACAGGGCCTAATTCAAACTATCTTAATAGCGTTATTGCCTAAACTTGCTTTTTCATTAATATCTCGTTCCTACCGCTCCCCGTCTCTTGTATCCTCATATTTAAGCATGGGCAGGCTGTATCTCCAGTAATTCTTTACCAGCTGCTTATCCACAACGATTAGGGTGTCAAAAGGTCATTGACCTTTGATATAAATTTGTACCTTGAAAATCTAACACGATATTAAAAATCTTCGAATTTTTGGTATAATAGAGTTATCAAAATTCGAGGTGATTTTGTGCATTCGTAGCAAACAACCAGCAGCAACTGTCCTTGGCGGCCAGCACATTATCACTTACACAACGTGAAAAGAAATTTCTTGAAAAATCATAGGCAAAGGTTTTGCCGAAAAGATTTTTCCAGCTATCAGCACTGTCTTTCCCCTCCTCCTTGCATCAGCTGATTTATCTTCTGTTAATATAAAAGTCATATCAAAAGCAGCCCCTACAAATTTTTTTGTAAGAAGCCGTTTAATTTCCGTATACATCACTATTAATATTTAGAGTCAGTCACATCCACACTCTTATTATCTACACATAAACCCGTATCCAAACCATAGCTGCCTATTCTTTTCTAAGCCCCTGTAAACAAAATTTTGTAAAGAATCTCATACCCAACGCAAATGGATAAACAGTATTTCTCGGATGATACTTCAACCTATGCCAGACAAGCCCGCCCCAAAAGATACCATGTCCTTGTCATACCACCACATATAGTTATTGCTATCTGATTCCGTTATATTTCGTATAAAAATACTCCTATTCTTCGTTTCCATCCCTTCCACCCAGCCTATGTGTTATACCTGTACCCTTCATACCGTTCTACATTTTCAGGCCTTTCCCTAAAGAGAAGATCTAATCCTCCCTGAAAGCAGCTCCCGATACTCCTAACATCTCCCTTATCCCATAGCCAGTTTCAGATAGCTGTTTCTATCACATAACAGATATTCCCAGGTTCCATCTTACAATTAAATATGTAATCAAAACTAAACTGATTAATATCGATATGGAATTTACCACCCCAGAGCGTTCTTCGTCCAAACCGCATTTTGCCGTATTAATGACTGTAATAGAAGATACCGGAGCAAACGCGATGATTACCAGTACCTGTCGTATCATTATTTCAAAAGGAAGCAGATAATATATACACAGCGAGATGATTGCTGCAAGTATATAACGGACCATCAGGTTTTTAATAAGCTTTCCCACCTGCACATCACTTGAATCATTTAATTCCACCTTAATGGATGCCCCTATCACCAGCATGGCTAGAAAGGTGTTAGCAACTCCCACATAGCCCGCGGCCTGATATACTACAACAGGCAGATGTATATCCGCGAAATACAGGACCATCATAGCCACATATACATCAAAAGGTACCACTTTCACCAGCTTTCCCACCATATTCTTTAAATTCCATCTTCCTCTCCCCTCAAGTATTCCAGAGGCAATCACATACACCATGCCAGAACACATAATGGCATTCCCCGAATCAAAAATGCAGGCTGCCATAATACCTGTCTCACCCAGAAAGCTTTGCAAATATGGCATGGCGAAGGCTCCCACGTTATATCCTGAATAATTAATGATTCCAAATGCCTGTTCCTTTTTATCTTTGCGGTCAGCTGACATATACCCTGCCAGACTCATGAAACCATTCATTCCAATGGCAATCAGTGCAACAAATATCAGACTCATATCCCGCTTATAATCCTGAAAGCTGGCAATCACTGCTGCCGGCAGGGTGACATTCATGATTAGCATCATTAAAGTACGGCAGTCTTCTTTTTGTAAAAGCTGCATTCTTCTTAGGACAAATCCCAGAAAGATAATGAATACCAGACTCCCTGCTTTTATAATTATTTCCCACATTCCCTATTCACCTCACCCCTAATAAATACTCCCATCAATTCCTCATATATAATACGGCAGGAAACCTTTAAAGGCATTCCCCGCCGCACTTTTTACATATCCACCCAGACATTCTTTTTATACGGAACCTTCTAACGCCCACAAAAGATTCTTAGATTTCCTCCTACCTTACATCTTTAACTAAAATTTCAAACACCCTGTCATCGTGTCCCGGCAATATCATGACATCTCCCAACTCCCTCACCTTAGCAAAAGAACGGGCACAGTCATATAAGCTGGTATTCACGCCCGTGGGAATATCTTCATAAAAATTTTCCATGGAATTAAACAGGTCACCCGCAATGAGACATTTCCCCTTCTCTGTGTCCACAAGCACGCCCTGGGAACCAGGGGAATGCCCTGGCAGTGTAATCAGCCTGACACCCGGCGCAAATTCCATATCCCCATCCAAAATTTTAAACTGGTGATAAAAGCTGAAATAAAATGGCGGATTTTCCTTATCATTTAATTCATAACATGCCTGATGTACAGTAAAGGGAGCAATTGAATACTGGAGTTCTTTTCTCTGCACATATACATCCGCCCACGGGAACTCCTTCACCCCATAGGCATGGTCCCAATGCAGATGGGTCAAGATAATTTCCCTGATATCCTCCATCCTTACCCCCTGGTTCTTTAAACATTCCCCTATCTGCTGCCCCAACGTCCTGGTCACCGGGTTATGGTATCTGCTGTCACGCTCCGGATTTTTGGACGGACCTGCGTCCACCAGGATCATCCGTCCTGTCTCTTGTTCTTTCAGTAGCCATGCAATACATGGAATTTCAGATACTTCTCCGATATTGGCGGCAACACCGCATTTTGCAATGCGTGCCGCTTTGGTGAGCTGCATGGTTGCAAGCTTCAAAGGTATTATTTTCCACATATATGTCCCTCTTTCCTCAACTTATTTCATCATTCCCGGAAGCCACAGGCTGAAGGCCGGAATGTACGTTACCAGGATTAAAACCACAATCATAGCCATTAATGGCAGGATGACGGATTTCATCATGTCCTTGATGCTTGTCTTTATGATTCCACTGGCTACAAAGAGATTCACTCCAACTGGCGGAGTAACGAATCCAATGGCCAGGTTCAGGACCATGATGACCCCAAAATGAATGGGATCCACACCCAGCAGTGTTACTACCGGCAATAAAATTGGCGTCAACACCACGATTGCTGCTGCTGCCTCCATAAACGTACCTGTAATCAGGAGCATGATATTAATCAGTAACAGAATGATAATTCTGTTGTCAGATATGCTGGTTATGTACTCTGCCACAATCACAGGTATTTTTTGCAATGTCATGATATTACATAAAATCGCTGCCATTCCAATCAGGACTATAACCACGGAGGATGTCACGCAGCTCTCTGCGAAACATTCTGTTAATTCTTTTGGTTTTATTTCCTTATAAATGAACACACCTACAATCAATCCATAAAATGCAGCCACCGCGGCCGCTTCCGTAGGGGTAAAAATCCCCAGATAGATGCCTCCCAGCACCAGGATTGGCACAAAGAGGGCCCACTTTGCATCCCAAATCAGGCTTGCAAACCGCTTTGCTGAGAAACGGCATTGTTCCCCTTTCCAGCCATGCTTGTGTGCCAGATAAACGGTAATCACCATAAGGGCAGCCGCAACCAAAAGGCCGGGTACGATGCCTGCCATAAAAACTTTACCGATTGACGTAGATGAGGAAATAGCGTAAATCACAAAGGGATTGCTTGGAGGGATAAGCACACCGATAGCCCCAGCACAGGCTACGATAGCCGCTGCAAACTTTTTATCATATCCTCTCTCTATCATGGCCGGAATCGTCAGCCCACCGATAGCGGCCACCGTGGCAGGCCCTGAGCCGCTCATGGCAGCAAAGACAACACAGGTTGCAATGGTAGCCAGGGCAAGTCCGCCGGTAAAACGGCCCAGAATCTCATCCGCTACCGAAAGCAGACGCCGTGAGAGCCCACCTGCTCCCATGAGGTTTCCAGCTACTATAAAGAAGGGGATTGCCATAATGGGTACGCTGTTCACTCCGTTAAACGCTATATTAGCCGTATATCCCATAGGCAGAACACCCGTTCCAAGGATAGTCATCACGGATGCCAGGCCTAAACTAAATGCAATTGGCACGCTTAGAACCAAAAACACGAAAAAATATCCGAATATCCACAAAGCCACGGGAAACTGCATCCCCAATAGCACCGGCAAGAAGACAATGGCAACCACTACAGCAGCAGCAGCCAAATCAATGATTTTGCACTTACGCATATGCCTGACAAAGGATTGTGCAACCCTCAAAACGGTCAGGCCGAATCCGATAGGCAGTATCAGATATGGAATCATGTATGGAATCCGCAGTCCCGCTGTATAGGTCGGGTACACCATCTGCTGGGATATCATGCCGGTTCCTTCATAATAAAGGACAACGGCAAGAATCGCCACAAGAATATCCACAATCAAGCGGTTGACTGCCTTAAGCCGTTCCGGCAGCAAACCGTATACCACATCGATTTTTACCATACTGTCATTCTTAACTGCTACAGGAACAGCCAGATAGCTAATCCAAATGAACAGAAATCTTGCCAACTCCTCCACCCATGATATGGAGGCGGACACACCCAGCTTGATTACCACATACCGGTATACTACCTGTATCGTGAGAAGAGTGAAGGAAGCAAACAGCCCTGCCGCCAGGAATGCCTTTTCCAGATGATTGTCCAGGAGACATAAGATGTCCCAAAATGTTCTGCTTTTCAATTCTATCGTTCTCTCCATTTGACACCTCGTTCTCCATCCGTCACTGCTGGGTTTTCTGTATCATTTCCAATGCCTTCTTCTTCACATCACTGTCCATCAGCTTATCCCATGTGGGCCTTGTAATATCCATAAGCTGCTGGCGTTCCTCGTTACTTAAGAGGTAGTAGTGAACCCCTTTGTCCATCATAAACTGACGGTCTTTCTTAGAAGTCTCCTTTTCATAATCCCGCTCAAAATCCATTGCTTCTTTTCCTGCCCTCATGATGATTTCCTGAATATCAGCCGGCAGTGAATCATAATAAGCCTTATTCATGACCACCAGATGAAGGGTCAGGTTATGCTCTGTGTCTATAGCATTTTGGATGATTTCATAAGCTCCGCAGTTTTTCGCATAAGAATCCGTGGTGGCCCAGCCATTTACCGTATTCTGCTCAATGGCAGTAATGGTATCCGCCCAGGCTAAGGGCATAGCCGATGCTCCCAGGGCCTCCACGGTAGCCATCTCAGCCTGGGACTCCGTGGTACGCAGCTTAATTCCCTTAAAACTGTCAATCCCATTCATAGGAGCCTTCTCATTGGTGCAGAAAATTCGGTATCCAAACATGTTGTACATGATTGGCTGGAATCCTACCTGTTTTAATTGTTCCCCGAAAAATTCTCCCAGTTCTCCGTCATCCAATGATGAATTGAAGGCATCCATCTTATCCCGGCTGGTGACATAAGGGAGTTCCAGGGCGTCAAATGCCGGCACGAATGAAACGAAATTAGAAGAAGAACAACAGGAAGCTTCCAGGACCCCTTGCTGTACCTGCTCTGTCGTATCCCGGTCACTGCCAAGCTGTGCTGAATCGTAGTGTTCTATCACAATCCGGCCGTCTGAATAAGATTCAGCCAGCTCCTTGAATTTTTCTATTCCCTCATGCACGGCCTCCCCGCTATAGGTAGGGCTTGCAAGCTTTATAGTATAAACGTCCCCCCCTGCTGCTCTCGTATCCTCTCCTGCATTTGTTTCCCCGCTCCCACTGTCCTGAACGTTTGTCTGGACCTTTTCCTGAACCGGCGCCTGTGACGTCCCCGGCGCGGTAGCACCTTTACAGCCTGTCAATGCCAACATACCTGCAACCCCAATGATACCCATGATTTTTACTGCATTTCCTCTTGTCATAACCCTTCTCCTTTTCTATTATTTCACATTACAGACCATATCAAATGCCTGGAAATCGTGGCTTGGAAGCACCACAGCATGATACCGTTCCATTTTGTCCAGGGAATCCAGACTCTCCTGCATATTGCCATAGATACCACTGGGTATCCTGGTCTCCCAGTTCTCCACTGTATTAATTAAGTCTCCAGCCATCATGAACTTACCTTTTGCAGTGCTGACCACAACTCCCTGTGACCCTGGTGAATGCCCCGGAAGAGTGATTATTTCCAGACCCTCCCTAAACTCCACATCCCCATCCAGCAATTCAATCTGATTATAAAAATTCAGAAAAAATGGAATCTGGGTCTTGATATTGATTTCATAATGTTTATAATCGGTGCGCATGGGGGCCACGGAATACCGCATCTCTTTCACCTGCACATAAACCTTGGCATTAGGCAGTTTACACACTCCATAAGCGTGATCCCAATGCAAATGGGTGAGGATAACTGTCTTTATATCCTCCGGTTCCACCCCCTGTTGACGCAGCCTATATTCCAACTGCTGTTTATCTGTCCGCTCAATGGGATTATGATATTTGCTTCCCCACACCGGATCCGGCGCCGGGCCTGCATCCACCAATATCAGTTCCTCTGTACTTTCATTTTTAAGCAGCCATGCAATGCATGGGGCCTTTACTACTTTTCCCACATCATGAGCCACTCCATGGCGGCAGATTTGTGACGCCAGCGTAACACTCAATGTCCCTAAATCCAGGGGCGTTATCTTCCACATATATATTCCTCCTGTCAAACATTTTTTATGATTTATAGTAAGGTACAGCCAATTATATTCCCGGGCCTCTTCAAGGCTTGTAGATCGGACTACATAAACTTACCGGCTCTGCAACCTCCCAAATCTGGTCCGCAAGTTCAATCAATCTCTTCTCATAATCCTTCAGGGAATCTATAGCCATCTGTTTTTCCTGTGTGTTCATTTTATACCTCACTTTTTGTCAAACAGTTTTTCTTTTATCTGCTGGTTCATTTCCTGAATTTCAATTTTATCCGGCGCCTTCACTTCTATCAGGCCATATTCCCGTCCTAGATGTTCATATTTGGAGCTTCCAAACGCATGATAGGGCAACAGTTCGTAATCAGACAAATGAGGCAGTCTCTTTAAGAAATCTGCTATCTGGTCTAAGTCCTTCTTTGAATCATTGATTCCCGGAATAACCGGGGTCCTGACAATCAGTTCCTTTTCCGGATAAGTCTTGCTAAGTTTCATCAGATTATCCAGTATGATTTGATTATCAACTCCCGTGAACCGTTTGTGCTTCGCGGTATCCAGAAGTTTAATATCATAATATACCAAATTGCAAAGCCCGGCCACCCGCTCCACATCCTCCCATAATGCAAACCCTGTAGTCTCAATGGCTGTATGAACCCCCTGTTGCTTATATTCCCTAAGCAATTCCTCTGCAAAATCAGCCTGCATCAACGGCTCACCTCCACTTAGCGTAATCCCGCCGTTAGACCTCCAACTGGACGCCTGGTTTTCGGTAGCCGCTACCACCTCCTCCACTGTCATCTCCTTTCCAAATATGGTAAGGGCCTGGGCACAACAGCCACCAACACAAACATCGCATATCCGGCACTTCTCCCTATCCACTGCGATTTTTCCATCTTTCCGTGCATTCACCGCCTCCTGGCTGCAACGTTCAATACAACTTCCACACGCCTCCCAGCCAATGCATTTGTTCGGATTATAGGCCAGTTCTGATTCTACATTCTGGGATTCTGGATTGGAACACCATATGCAGCGCATGGGACATCCCTTTAGAAAAACCACATCACGAATAGACGGTCCATCGTGGACTGAAAACTTTTGTATATTAAAGACAATTCCCTTATAACGACTCATAACAATTCCCCTATTTCATCATGCTTGGAAAGACATGGAACTGTTCCCTATTTCCACGGTATCCGCCTGAGCATTTTCAATATTAACCCTGTCGGCCCCTAAAGTCGCACCAGGATAATGCTCAAATTTCAAACGTCCTCCCGAACGTTCCTCAGCCATTTGAATCATGTAATCAACAGCCTGACCTATGGGACTTGCACCTGTTTGCACATTTGAGATTCTCAATGTATATACATCCTCATCATCAGTTTTCTCCGCCTTTACATCGGGTGCTTTCTGCATGACTGCATCAGGTTTCGCCTTTGTACATCCCGACATTATACACAATCCTATGCCTATAATAAGCATAACTAATCTTTTGGATTTCCTTTTCATTCTATGTCTCCCTCTCTGTCTATGCAATCTCCTCATGTTCCGTCCTGGCAATAATCTCATTCTGCAAAGCCGGGCTCAAATCCGTAAAATAGGCGCTGTAGCCCGCCACCCTGACAATCAGGTTGCGGTATGAATCCGGATCCTTCTGGGCTTTCAGCAGCGTATCACGGTGGATGATGTTAAATTGCACATGCCACAGCTTTAAATCCACAAAAGTCCGAAGAAGGCTCATCAGGTTCCTGGTTCCATTTTCACCTGCCACCACCTGCGGACTCAATTTGATATTCAGCAGCCTGGAAAAGCTATTGGCATACCTTCTGCTCTTGGCATGGTCAATGGACAGCAAGGTGGCAATGGGGCCATGATTGTCAACGCCCTGGGTTGGAGAAATGCCCTCAGACAGTGCCTGCCCGGCCTTCCTTCCGTTGATTGTCGCCCCCAGTTTTCCCCCCATACCCACATGGGATGTGACGGGGACAAATTTAATATGCTTTGGCCCAAATGGTGTGCTATATTGGTGCACAGTTTCCAATAGTATTTCATCCAACCGGCGGGCAATCTCATCTGCATATGGGTCATTCCTACCATATTTAGGCGCGTTCAGCACAGACTGATGTATCTGTTTATATCCTTCAAAGTTATGTCCGGCGGCTTCTTTCAACTGCTGTAGCGTATACCTCCTATCGTCAAATACCAATTTCTTAAGAACAGCCAGGCACTCTGCCACCGTACCAAACCCATTGATGTTGACATCTCCGGGATCCTTGTAAACACTTCCAGGTATATTAGGCTGGTGTATGTCCATGCAGTTCCCCATGCATAAGTCATGCAGGCAGGACATGAAGGGCGCCGCCAGAAGTTCCTTATTAGTCATCTCCAGTGCTGTCTGTCGTTTCATGAAATGCCGGACAAAAAAGTCAAATGTTTCCTTTAAATTGACCATCACATCCTCAAAGGTCCTTATCTCCGCCGCCGGTATGGATGGGACCATTAACTGTCTGTAATTGTTTCCATACTTCACATATCCATCATTTACAGCCATCTCAAAAGCAGATGCCAAATTGATGTTCCCTCCTACCGGCATATAAGTATCTTTATTCAGCATCCGTACTTCCGTACAGCCCGAACCTGCATAATCCCTGGCTTCCTCTATATCAGCCCCATTGTTTACCAAAGCAGGTATGATTTCCTCATCGTTCAGGAATTTCGGGAAACCACTCCCCTCCTTTACCAACTCAGCCGCCTCCCGCAGCAGGCGGTCCGGCGTAGCCGAGTGGAGCCGTACCATCAGGTCCGGGTAATGGAGTGGAAATTCCTTCTTTGAACGGATGACAAGGTATGTCAGCTCATTGGTGGCATCCTTTCCATTTCTTGTCTGACCGCTTAATGTAAGCATCTCAAAGTGGGCGTAACCTTCCCAGAAATTTCCTGCATTCGTTGCATTAAATTGCAGGAAATCTGCTACCTTCAGCCATAAACACTCCATTAGCTCCAACGCCCTCTCGTCATCCAGAATCCCCGCCTCCTTATCCTTGCGGTAAAATGGGTACATATACTGGTCGAACCTGCCCAGGGCTATACCTCCGTTGATTGCCTGTTCCAGCTTGTAACCCATCTGTACAAACCATTGGCACTGCAGTGCCTCCCAAAAATTCCGGGCCGGATTAGCCGGCACCCAGTCGCAGTTTTTCGCAATCTGCTCCAGTTCTCTTTTTCTAGCAGGGTCTGTCTCTGCCTTCGCCATCTCCCTTGCCTTATCAGCGTATCGCCCAGCCAGGGTAATAAGGGCATCGCAGTTGATGATGACAGACTCCAAAAATGGAATCTTATCGTAATGGTTCTCAGAGAGATTGTCTCTGATTGCCTCAATTTTTTCCAAGGCTTCTGCCTTTATTCCATTTAATCCCCTTGTAAGGACTTTCCCGTACTCCCCGCTCCAATTCAGTGCGCTGGCCACATTGGAATTATCCTGCATGAGCCCCGTTGCGCCATAATCATCATCCCCATAGATAATGTCTCTGGTTTCCTGCGGCATAAGCGCCAAGTATCTCTCATGGGCAGTCTTTCCTTTCCAGTAGGGGATGACCTTCTCCTCCAGGATTTCTATGTCCTTATCCGATATCCGGTATGCTTTCTTTTTCTGGGTATCGCGCAGCCCCCTGGAAAACCATCCTGCTCTCAGTTCCGGATACAGGATAGCGTGGCGTCCCGCCCCGCCGCATGTACCCACTATCAATTCATCCTCCTGGATTACAACTTCAATGTTTTTGCATACATTTTCTATCCCTTTTGCCCAGCGGATGTTCATGGGATACGCCTCTGTCTCCTTCATGGACTCAGTAAAAAATACGGCTCTCTGGATATCAATCCGGGGTACATCATTCCGGAATGTCTCCAGAAATTTATTAATCCGTTTTCTCGGACTTAACTGTCCTTTCTTGTTGAGGATCCTCTCCTCCTGGTTTGTCAAACTACTCACGCAACAGTTCTCCATAAATTTGTAACCTCCTTATTTTGCCGGCCTCGCAGTCCAAGCTTACAGGACGCAGCACAACAGCATATATGTTTATAAAATCTTATAAAAAAGCCCGAATAAACCATACCTGGCAGTAAAAATACCAGAAACAGTCCATTCAGGCTTTATTCACCTTCCATACGTTTCCTTTAAAGGGAAACGTTTCAGTCAATAACCTTATCTATTCAATTTTATAGGACACAACATTATGTGTACTGGCACCATTTGCTCTCCCGGTACCTGACCACAGCCGAACGCAGGGCCTGTATGGTGCTGCCTGTAGCCGGTGTCAACAGATTTTCCTTTAAATAATCCAAAACCGGTTCAATGGGGTCATCCATACAATATCCCTCTACCACTTCCCTGAAAAATTCGGCCGTCAGTGGGGAGATTACATTCAGATTTGCTTTTTCCACAATCTTTGTTCTCTTATTAACATATAACTGCACGGATACAGTCTGATACATATCGTTCAGATTCGTATTCTTAGGTGTCTGAGCGCCACCGGCGACCAAAAAATAATCTTTGTTACTATACATCCCTGCAAGCCTCTTTTCCGCAGTCTTGAGACATGTTCCAACATCACTGCCAGGCATATGATGTTCAATAACATTCATTCTGAAAGCCCCAGCAAACGTCTGGCATTATCCCCCAAAAACCTTTTCTGGGAATCCTCATGTATTCCCATATTTCTGATACACTGAATGCTACCGCCAAGCGGTGCAAAAGGATAAGCTGACCCAAACAGCATCTGGTCTTTTAAAATATAATTTGCAGCCGTCACATAATCCTGTGCCCCCGGCATATTGAGCATGAACAAATCCGGAAGCAGATAGACATTGGTACAATGGTATGCCACCTGAATCATCTGGGTAATCCACGGAAATCCGCCATGTGCTACAATTATCTGCAGTTTCGGAAAATCCAGTGCAACATGTTCCACCTGCCATGGCATGGAATAACGGATATCCTTTCCTCCATTCCCCCCAATCATCATCATTACCGGTATATGATGTTCCTCACAAAATTCATATAAATAATAAATCCGTTCATCGTCTGCGAACATGGGCTTCTGCAAAACACCCGGCTCAATCACCACTGCCCTGAGCTTTCCATTTATTACATACCTTTTTGTCTCTTCAACCGCACTATTTTTATCTGATGGGTCAATGCCCGCCAATCCAATAAAGTAATCCGGATAACACTCAACCAGTTCCTGAACATCCGAATTATCCACCATACCTACATGTGGATTCGCTTTCCTGCCGGACACCACCCCTTTGTCAATTCCCGCCCTGCGCATTTCTGCCATGGTCAGTTCCAAATCCATCTTTTGCACAGACTCCGGCTGCTCCATCCCAATATGTTTGGACATACCGGCAGAACGTTCCAGGTCTCTGTACATGATGGCATTCAGATAGCTCTTAAAGGGTGGGCGCAGCCTAAAATCAATTATCATGAATTTTGTTCCTCCTGTTCCTTTGCAAGGTTCTTCTATTCATGTATTGAGCAATTTTTATGCCAATATTATATTTTTTCTTTTAAAACCCCCACCCTTTATGGCTATTTTGCACAATTTTATTTTACCAGATAGTAATTCTTTTTTCAACTGCCAAAATATACCTTTACCGATTGTCTTTCTGGTAATCAGACCATGTTCATATCCCTATGAACAGCATGACGTCTGTATTCTTGAGTTTCATTTTTTAAACCATATTTTCATTTTCGGAACACCCATAGAATACATCATGATAGGATAAACCACACTCTGCCCTTCTCCCTGCCGCCCAAGAGGTTAGGCTGCAATCTGTATTTTGATAGTTGGCATATAATTTGCTTTTTATAACTTCATATACACGCCAAAAGGAAAGAAGAATGAGAGGTATTAACATGCCAAAATGTAAAATCACTGTAATCAAGAAAAATTATTTCCCCGAATTGGCACAATCCTATTGCAAAAATCCGGAAGTAGGGAGCTGCCATGTGTTTCAGGAAGGCTTTGAGACTATCATAGACAGGGAAGCCTATTTTTCCATGACAATCCCGGGCGGTTTCTGTTCGGAGGCATGGCACGCCATAAGCCATTATGTCTACACCGCCATTCAGGGCGGTTCTCTGATGGAGGGATGGATGAAGCGTAAGGATGTGATGATTGCGTGCTGTAATGATGGGGTGCGTCCGGTGGTATTTAAAATAGAACGGATTGATGAATCGTAAAAGCGAGGAAAAAGAGGACGTTTCAGCGAACGTCCCCTTTTTCCTTTTAAATATGATTTTTTCCCTATTCTTCTATCAGCGGTACCCCTAAGTTGAAATACGAAAACACACCCTTAGCAACCAGCTTGCCTGAATCGTCCGATATCTCCACATCGCAGACACAGATTTTCTTCCCGTCCTTAATCACCTTTGCCGCTGCATACAGCATCTTCGTACCCATAGCAGGGGAGAGATAGTGGAAGTCGCCGGACGCGGTTGTCATACGCATACCGTGGGAAGCCGCTGCAGCGCCTCCTATGGTATCGGCAAGAGAAAACAGACAGCCCCCATGGACAGAATGGATGGGATTCACAAACTCTTCCCGCACTTCCATCTCTCCCTTAGCAGCCCCAAAGCTGATTTCCGTCGTTACGATGCCTAGAAATGCCGCAAACTTGTTGTGGGTGTTCCTGTATTTTATAATCTCATCAAACGTTGCCATTCCAATTCCTCCACTTTCCGCTTTCATATAAAAACTATACTTCTACATCCCGGCCTTTAAATATTCCACTAGCCCTCCGGCTTCAATCAGCCGTATCAGATGGTCCGGGATTTTTGAGCATACATACTCCTCGCCACGGGTCAGGTTTTTAATTATTCCTGCCTCATAGTCAATGCACACACAATCATTTTCCTGAATCCGGTCCGTTTCCTCACATTCTACCACAAGCAGCCCCACATTTATAGCGTTCCGATAAAAAATCCTGGCGAAGAATTTGGCCACAATGGCCTCCACCCCCAGATACTTAAGGGACAGCGGCGACGTCTCCCTGCTGGAGCCGGAGCCAAAATTATCTCCCGCCACCAGGATTTTCTGCCGTTTTACCTTTTTGGCAAACTCCGGCTCCACGGCGCCCATGGCATATTGGGAACTTGCCTCTATGCCCAGTTCCATATACTGGGGCGGTGAGATGATATCCGTGTTAATATTGTCGCCAAATTTTATGACATAACCTTGTTTATTCTCCATATTTACACATCTCCTCTCACATCACATTCCTTGGGTCCGTTATATGGCCTGTCAGTGCGCTTGCCGCCACGGTCAACGGAGAACCCAGATAGATACCGGCCTCCTTGCTCCCCATCCTGCCTATAAAATTCCGGTTGGATGAGGAAATACAGTTCTCTCCCCCTGCAATCATGCCGGAATGAAGTCCCACACAGACACCGCAGGTAGGCGCGAGCACGGTGGCGCCCGCCTCTGCCAGGATTTTAAGGATTCCGTCCCCATCCGCCCTTCTCCATATCTCATCCGATGCCGGTGAAACCAAAAGGCGGAGCCCCTTGGCTATGTGCTTCCCTTTTAACAGTTCAGCGGCCTTTGCAAGGTCATAGTACCGGCCTCCCGTACATGAGCCTATGTAAGCCTGATGAATTGAGGTTTCTGTCACATTTGCCACCTCCGTCACATTGTCCACCTGATGCGGACATGCCACCATGGGCGATAATTCCTCTACATTAAAGTTGCAGGTGCGGCAGAATATTGCATCCTCATCGCTTCTAAGTGACCAGTCTTCTTCCGTTATCCCTTCCGTCCCCCCATGAGCCTCCAGGAATTCCCTTACCTTCTCATCCGGTTCCATCAGACCTGCTTTGGCTCCCATCTCAACCGCCATATTGGTAATTGCCATCCGCTCATCAACCGGCAGTTCTGAAACGGCTGTCCCAACATATTCCACGGTCTTATAGGTAGCTCCTGCGTGACCGATTACCCCAATGGTCTTCAGCGAAATGTCCTTGGCCATGACTCCGGACGGAAGGCTTCCATCCCATACAACCCTGATTGTCTCAGGTACCCTCATCCAAATCTGTCCTTTTATCAGCACCCCCATCATCTCCGTGGAGCCAATACCTGTGGCAAAGGCGCCCATGGCGCCTCCCATACAGGTGTGGGAATCCGTCCCCACTATCACGGTCCCCGGTCTGACAAATCCATGTTCCGCCATAATCTGATGGCACGGACCTACAAACTCAAAATAATTGCCGATACCGTGTTCCTTTGCCCAATCCCTGGTAAATTTTACAATCTCAGCTTGTTTGATGGAAGCCGGAGGTGTATAGTGGTCCGATATGATGACCACTTTTTCCTTATCCCAGACCTCATCTTTGATTTCCTTCATATGTTTTGCTATTTCCACCCGTGGCCCAAGAATATCATCCATCATGGCCCGGTCCACATTGACCCATAAAATCTCGCCCGGCTTCACGTTTTTCCTGCCTGCTGCCCTGGCCAGGATTTTCTCTGACATAGTCTGTCCCATATGTAGCCCTCCTCGTTATGAGCACTTGGAGACCGTATTTTGGTCTCCTACGTGCGATACAT
>ERZ1036407.40-NODE-40-length-142740-cov-28.945769_pt1 | contig 142740 bp, 126 predicted proteins | sample MGYA00514217_ERZ1036407 | MGnify/ENA primary metagenome ERZ1036407 (study PRJEB33795, sample SAMN09464943) | human gut metagenome | host: Homo sapiens | place: USA: Stanford, California | collected 2016-11 | study: EMG produced TPA metagenomics assembly of the... | reverse complement strand
TAAGCCTATCAAGGCTTAGAGGCTGTTTTTTGTGATTAGGGTGTCAAAGACCCGGGCAATCCAGTATAACTGGAAATAGTATCCGGATGAGAAAAACTCCTGTTCTGTTCTATATCATATGGATGTGGGATGGAATGGAAGTTTTTTTTGTAAAAAACGCTGGTGTTTTTAAAATGAGCATGCTATAATGGTACATTGAAGTGTAGCGCCCTCATGGATTATGGGCGAACCACATATATTTTAAGGAGGAACCCGTAAAAATGAGTGTACAAGTAGAAAAATTAGAAAAAAACATGGCCAAACTGACAATAGAGTTAAGCGCAGAGCAGTTTGAGGATGCTATGAAAAAAGCCTTCAATAAGAGCAAGAACAAGTTTAATATTCCAGGCTTCCGTAAGGGCAAAGCACCTCGCGCCATGATTGAAAAGATGTATGGCGAAGGCATCTTTTATGAGGAGGCTGCTGATGAAGCCATCAACGCAACCTGCATGGAGGCAATGAATGAAAGCGGACTGGAGATCGTTTCCAGACCGGAAGTTGCCGTAGAGCAGATTGGCAAGGACAAGCCGTTCATCTATACCGCAACCGTAGCCGTAAGGCCGGAAGTGACCCTGGGCGAGTACAAGGGCATTGAGGTAGAGAAGGTGGATGCAGCTGTGAAGCCTGAGGATGTGGAAGCAGAGCTCAAGAAGGTTCAGGAGCAGAACGCAAGACTTCTGACCGTTGAGGACAGACCGGTTGCTGACGGCGACCAGACAGTCATCGACTTCGAGGGATTTGTTGACGGCAAGACATTTGACGGCGGCAAGGCAGCTGATTACCCATTGACCATTGGCTCCCATTCCTTCATTGATACATTTGAGGAGCAGCTGGTTGGCAAGAACATCGGCGAAGAGTGCGAGATTAACGTAACCTTCCCGGAGGAGTACCATGCGGCTGAACTGGCTGGAAAGCCTGCAACCTTTAAGGTGACTGTAAAGGAAATTAAGGTAAAGGAACTTCCGGAACTGGATGACGAGTTTGCAGGAGAGGTTTCTGAATTTGACACTCTGGATGAATACAAGAAGGATATTGAGGCAAAGATTCTTGAGAGAAAGCAGAAAGAAGCTGCTTCCGAAAACGAGAACCGTGTGGTTGACAAGGTAGTGGCAGCCGCTTCCATGGAGATTCCTGACAGGATGGTGGAAGGCCAGATTGACAACATGGTTCAGGATACAGCCCGCCGTATGGAGAGCCAGGGTCTGAACATGGATCTGTACATGAAATATACAGGCATGACCATGGAGCAGATGAGAGAGCAGATGAAGCCGCAGGCCTTAAAGAGAATCCAGACCAGACTGGTGCTTGAGGAAGTTGTAAAGGCTGAGAACCTGCAGGTTTCCGACGAAAGACTGGATGAGGAGATTGCCAAGATGGCGGCCGCTTACCAGATGGAGGCTGACAAGTTAAAGGGTTATATGTCAGACCGTGATAAGGACCAGATGAAGGAAGATATTGCTGTTCAGGAAGCCGTTGATTTCCTGGTAGCAGAAGCAAAACTGGTATAATTCACATATGATACGGGGGGTTCACAGCGCTTATTTATCTGGCTTTGAATCTCCCTGGTTTCTTATAAGTGAACTGGTCACCGCACCGGACTTGTGAAATACCTGGCCGGGTGTCGGCGGCATGTATCGCACATAAGTGTCTGAAAAACAGACGTTTAGTGCTCATAACTAGGAGGATGGTTATATGAGTTTAGTACCTTATGTCATTGAGCAGACCAGCCGCGGCGAGCGTTCTTATGACATTTATTCAAGATTACTGAAGGAGAGGATCATATTCCTGGGCGAGGAAGTAAACGATGTGTCCGCAAGCCTTGTGGTGGCACAGCTCTTATTCCTGGAGTCAGAGGACCCAGGCAAGGATATCCATTTATATATCAACAGCCCGGGCGGTTCTGTATCTGCGGGATTTGCTATCTATGATACCATGAACTATATCAAGTGTGATGTGTCTACCATCTGTATCGGCATGGCAGCCAGCATGGGCGCGTTCCTTCTCTCAGGAGGGGCTAAGGGCAAGCGTTTCGCTCTGCCCAATGCTGAAATCATGATTCATCAGCCTTCCGGCGGAGCCAAGGGCCAGGCTACAGAGATTAAAATTGTGGCTGAAAATATCTTAAAAACAAGAAAGAAATTAAACGAAATCCTGGCAGCGAACACAGGGAAGCCCCTGGAAGTAATTGAGCGCGATACAGAGCGCGACAATTATATGTCTGCACTGGAGGCCAAGGAATACGGCCTTATTGATGAAATCATCGCACATCATTAGTGCTGGGACCCAGCGCTAAGGCATCAGGCCGGTAACGTAAAACAGCAAGTAAAGGATATGAAAGGTTAGGTATCGTATGCCAATGAGACCAGATGACACGATTCGGTGCTCCTTCTGCGGAAGGACACAGGATCAGGTACGGAAGATGATTGCCGGAGCAGGCAACAACAATGTGTATATCTGTGACGAGTGCATAGAATTGTGCTCTGAGATTCTGGAAGAGGAGCTGGAAGGCCAGGATGAAGGGGAGAGCCCTGCACTGGCCGATATACGTCTCCTGAAGCCAAAGGAAATCAAAGCATTTTTAGATGAATATGTCATCGGACAGGATGACGCCAAGAAGGTGTTGTCCGTTGCGGTTTACAATCACTACAAGAGGGTGACGGCATGCCAGAACATGGATGTGGATGTGCAGAAGAGCAATATCCTTATGGTAGGGCCCACAGGCTCAGGTAAGACCTATCTGGCCCAGACCCTGGCTAAGATTCTCAATGTTCCCTTTGCCATCGCAGACGCCACTGCACTGACAGAGGCAGGATATGTGGGCGAGGATGTGGAGAACATTCTGTTAAAGCTTATCCAGGCAGCTGATTATGACATCTCCCGTGCCGAATACGGCATTATATATATTGATGAGATTGATAAGATTACCAAGAAGTCCGAAAATGTATCCATCACCAGGGATGTTTCAGGCGAAGGCGTCCAGCAGGCGCTGCTCAAGATTCTGGAGGGTACCGTTGCCAGTGTTCCGCCTCAGGGCGGAAGGAAGCATCCGCACCAGGAGCTTCTCCAGATTGATACCACCAACATCCTGTTTATCTGCGGCGGTGCCTTTGATGGCCTGGAGAAGATTGTGGAGCAGCGCATCAGCGCAGGTTCCATTGGTTTCAACGCCGAGGTGGCAAACAAGAACGATCTGAATATAGATGAGCTGCTCAAGAAGGTGGAGCCTAAGGATTTGACCAAGTTCGGACTGATTCCCGAGTTCATAGGCCGTGTGCCCGTGATGGTTTCCCTGGAACAGCTTACAAAGGACGCCATGGTGCGTATCCTGTCGGAGCCGAAAAATGCCCTGATGAGACAGTACCAGAAGCTGTTTGAACTGGACAATGTGAAGCTGGAATTTACCCGGGAGGCTCTGGAGGAGATTGCACAGCTGGCAGTAGACCGCAAGATTGGCGCCAGAGGACTGCGCTCTATCCTTGAATCAGTGATGATGGACCTTATGTATGAGATTCCGTCCGATGATTCTATCGGAATCTGTACCATTACCAGAGATGTGGTGAGAAAGGCAGGACAGCCGGAATTAGTATACCGCGACATGCCTCCTGCATCTGCCCGTAAACCGTTGTCAGAACGGCTCAGAGGGGACAGTAAGACAGGAGAAATTGCGTAGGCTGTCATGCTCCTGTGACAATTTAGAAGAGAGAAAGGGCCGCTGCAAATCAGATATGACCCGGACCAGAAGGCCTGTTTACGGGCCGGTCCGGCACCTGCATTGCAGCGGCTTTTTAAATGGTTAAGATACAAGAGGTGAAGATTGAGAATGGGAGAACAAGTGATTACGATGCCCGTGGTGGCCCTCAGGGGTCTGACCATACTTCCGGGTATGGTATTGCATTTTGATATAAACAGGCCGAAATCAGTGGCAGCCGTGGAGCGGGCCATGGTGGGAGACCAGAAACTGTTTCTTGTGGCCCAGAGACATCCTGAAATCGTGGAGCCGGAGCAGGGGGATTTGTTCCAGATAGGTACTATCGCAGTGGTGAAGCAGCTGGTGAAACTGCCGGGCAAGGTGGTGCGTGTGCTGGTGGAGGGACTGGAGCGCGCTGAGCTTTTATGCCTGGAGGCCGAGGAACCGGCTATGATGGGCGAGATTGCTGCCATAGAAGCGGAGGAGGATGACCTGGACAGCCTGACTCAGGAGGCTATGCTGCGTATTCTGAAAGATAAGCTGGAAGAATATGGAAGAGTCAATCCCAAGATTACAAAGGAAATTCTGCCAAATCTGCTGATTATTACAGATTTGAATGAGATGCTGGACCAGATTGCCATACAGCTGCCATGGGACTATACCATCCGCCAGACTGTGCTGGAAAACAGCTCCCTGTCGGCCAGGTATGAGGTAGTAATGCATACTCTGCTGACCGAGATGGAGATATACAGAATCAAGAAGGAATTTCAGGAAAAGGTAAAGTCCGATATCGACCAGAACCAGAAGGAATATATTCTCAGGGAGCAGATGAAGGTCATCCGCCAGGAGCTGGGAGAGGACGCTGTGTCGGACGCAGACGAATATCAGAAAAAGCTGGATGCTCTGAAGGCCGACAAGGAGGTAAAGGAAAAGCTCCACAAAGAGATTGAGCGTTTCCGCAATATGCCGGCCGGAAGCCAGGAGGCCAATGTGCTGCGCACCTATGTGGAAACCCTGCTGGACCTGCCCTGGAAGAAGATGTCCAAGGACAATGACGACATCAAACACGCCGAGAAGATACTCAACGAGGATCACTACGGGCTGGAGCAGGTAAAGGAGAGGATCCTGGAATACCTGGCTGTCCGCGCCCTGACGAAGAAGGGCACAAGCCCTATCATCTGTCTGGTGGGACCTCCCGGAACCGGCAAAACATCCATTGCCCGGTCCGTGGCCAGGGCTTTGAATAAGAAATACGTGCGCATCAGCCTGGGAGGTGTCCGGGACGAGGCGGAAATCAGAGGCCACAGGAAAACCTACGTGGGCGCCATGCCGGGCCGTATCGTGGAAGGTATGCGTCAGGCCAGCGTGTGCAATCCCCTGATGCTTCTGGACGAGATTGACAAGGTCAGCAGCGACTATAAGGGCGATACCTCCTCCGCGCTTTTGGAGGTGCTGGACGGGGAACAGAATGTGAAATTCAGGGACCACTATGTGGAACTGCCCATTGACCTGTCCCAGGTCCTGTTTATTGCAACGGCCAACACCACCCAGACCATACCGGGGCCTTTACTGGACCGCATGGAGCTGATTGAGGTCAACAGCTATACGGAAAATGAAAAGTTCCACATAGCCAGAGACTACCTGGTGACAAAGCAGATGGAGCGCAACGGCCTTAAGGAGGGACAGATTACATTTTCCGATAAGAGTCTGGAAAAAATCATACACAACTATACCAGGGAAGCAGGCGTCAGGAATCTGGAGCGCCGCATCGGGGATGTGTGCCGCAAGGCTGCCAGACAGTTTCTGGAGGATAAGAAGAAGTCCATCAAGATTACGGAGAGCAATCTGGAGAAATACCTGGGCAAGGAAAAGGTGACCTTTGAGAATGCCAATGAGGAAGATGAAATCGGCATTGTGCGCGGCCTGGCCTGGACCAGTGTGGGAGGGGATACCCTACAGATAGAAGTCAATGTAATGCCTGGCAAGGGAAGTCTCCTGATGACCGGGCAGCTGGGGGACGTGATGAAGGAATCAGCCCAGACAGCCCTGACCTATGTTCGGTCCGTGTGCCCGGAGTACGGGATTGCCGACGATTATTTTGAGAAGCACGACCTCCACATCCATATCCCGGAGGGAGCGGTGCCGAAGGACGGACCTTCTGCAGGAATTACCATGGCCACAGCCATGCTGTCCGCGGTGACAGGTAAAAGCGTCCAGTCCAAGGTGGCCATGACCGGGGAGATAACCCTGCGGGGACGGGTCCTGCCCATCGGAGGACTGAAAGAAAAGATACTGGCAGCCAAGATGGCCCATATAGAGAAGGTGCTGGTACCTGACAAGAACCGGCCGGATATGGCGGAGCTGTCCAAGGAAATCACCAGGGGGCTGGACATCGTGTATGTAAAGGCTATGGAGGATGTGGTTTCGGAGGCCTTTGTTTAGAGCGCGGATAGGAATTAGGAGAAACAGATATGATAATAAGAGACGTGAATCTGGAGACAGTATGCGGCGTGACCAGCAAGCTGCCGGAGAATACACTGCCGGAGTTTGCATTTGCGGGCAAGTCCAATGTGGGAAAATCATCCCTCATCAATGCGCTGATGAACCGCAAAGCATATGCAAGGACCTCCTCGCAGCCGGGCAAGACCCAGACCATCAATTTTTACAACATCAACGGGGCATTGTACTACGTGGACCTGCCGGGTTACGGTTATGCCAAGATAGCGGTCGAGGTCAAGGAAAAATGGGGCAAGATGATAGAGCGGTATCTCAGGAATTCCCAGATGCTCAAAATGGTGTTCCTGCTCATTGATATCCGCCATGAACCCTCGGCCAATGACAAGCTGATGTATGAATGGATTATCTTCAACGGATACCACCCGGTCATCATTGCCACCAAGCTGGACAAGATTAACCGCAGCCAGGTGCAGAAGCACGTAAAGATGGTGCGGGAAGGCCTTGGGATGGAAAAGGACGGCATCATTATTCCTTTCTCGGCAGAGACAAAGCAGGGCAGGGACGAGATATGGGACCTGATTGAGGGCAGCCTGTAGGCTGTTTGTATTCCTGTTAAAAAGCGGATTTCATAAAGTGAAGAAAGGCCTGGTTTCCTGGCAGACGGGTATTGCCCGCAGGAAATCAGGCCTTTTTGCTACCGGTAATTCTCCTTTACCAGCTCAATAAAATATCTTCCGTAGGACGGAATATACCGGCCCTTCTGATATACCGCATACAGCGTTGTCACAGTGGCAGGATCTCCTACGGAGAAGCACAGAGGGGGATTGCAAAAGTGTATTTTTCTGACATAGGATTCCGGGGCCAGACAGAGGGCGGTGCCGGAGGCAGCCAGCCGGATGGCGATATCGCTGTTGCGGGTAAACAGGAGGACCGTGGGTGTAAAGCCGGCCTTTTTAAACAGTCCTGCCGATATACGGCCCGTTGTCTGGTCCCGGGGGTGGAGGATGTAGGGCTCATGTTCTGTATGTCTTAAATCCACCCAGGGATAGCGAAAGCCTTCCCTTGCCATGGCTTTTTCCGCCAGGGGATGACCGGGGGCTGCCACCAGAACGATTTCTTCCTGCCCCAGGTACTCCGCTGTCTGAGCGGGATCCGCGGCCGTGGAATTATAGATGGCAAAGTCCACGTTGGGGGAAAGCATAAGCTGTTTTTCAACAGAATGTGATTCCTCCAGAAGATTAATCTGCACGTCTGGGTAACGGGAATAGAACCGGCCCAGTACATCCGGCAGCAGGCAGGAACCACGCATCAGAGCCACCGCTATGGTCAGCTGTCCCTTTTCCTCGCCTAATAAATCCTCGCATTCTGAATTCCAGTCAGAACATATCTGGCAGATTTTTTCCGCATAGTCCATGTAACGGTTACCGATATGGGTTGGAATCAGGTCATTGCCAATACGGCTGAACAGAGGGGAGCCCAGCTGACGTTCTATGTTCTTCACAGCCTTGCTCAGGGCGGACTGTGTGATGAACAGGGAGTCTGCTGCCTTTGTGATGCTTCCATACCTGCGTATGGCCAGCATATACCGGATTTCCTTTGAGATCATGTATGTACCTCCAATGAAAATAATTCATGACTTAGATGATTATTATGACTTTGACACCTACCTATGCACATTGTATAATAAAAATAATATACAATCAAGGGTTTCATCAATATTGCTGAATGGAGGCGCCATGGAAACAGAGAGAGCGGATTTTCTCGTAAGAGGAGCAAAGGTTTACAACAGCTATTTTAAAAAGTTTGTGCCGGCGGATGTGTCTGTGTCAGGAGGGAAATTCTTATACATAGATTCCCGCAGGTCCGGCGCGGTGGAGGCTGATGAGACAGTGGATGCAGAGGGCCTTTATATGGTGCCGGGGCTGATTGACATTCATATGCACATCGAAAGCTCCATGCTGACGCCGGGTGCATTTTGCAGACGGCTGGCAGAGTGCGGCGTTACCACCATTGTGTCGGAGCCTCATGAGATGGCCAATGTGAACGGAATGCAGGGCGTGCTGGATATGATAAGGGCAGGGGAAAACAGCCCGGTTGATATCTTTTACGGGATTCCCAGCTGTGTGCCCTCCACCTCCCCTGAGCTGGAGACCACCGGAGGCATCATAACCTGTGAGGAGATGGAAGGCCTGAAGGAAAATCCCTGGGTGGCCTGTGTGGGAGAGGTTATGAATTACCGTACCATTATCCGGGAAAACCAGCTGGAAATTACCCGGTTCCTCAAACAACTTCGTGAAAAGGACCGGATCTTTCCCATTGAAGGCCATTGCCCTGCACTGCTGGACCTGGATTTGGCCAAGTTTCTGTACCTGGGCATCAATGGAGACCATACGGAGCACAGCATGGAAGAGCTGGAACAGAGGTTTGCCAACGGCATGTTTATGGAAATCCAGGAAAAGATGCTGCGCAGGGAGGTCCTGGACTACATCAGGGAGCATGGGCTGGAGGAACATTTCTGTTTTGTGACAGATGATGTGATGGCTGACACCCTGTGTATCCAGGGCCATCTGGACGCCCTGGTCCGCAGGGCCATGGAACTGGGGATGCCGGCAGAGCAGGCAGTTTATAACGCCTCCTTTACCCCGGCAAGGCGGATGAACCTTTTGGACCGGGGAGCAATTGCTCCGGGGAAAATAGCTGACTTCCTGCTGCTCAGCGATTTGGATACGTTTGCTGTCTCTGCCACCTATAAAAATGGGAAATGTATTTGGCGCAGGGGACAGGACGGAGCAGGCCAGGCCAGCAGGGGACAGGATATACGCTTTCCGGAGCCTTATTACCACAGTATCCATCTGGAATTCCAGGAGCAGAGCCGGTTTGAGGTTCCCATGGAATCGGATTCCGGCACGGTTATGGTCCGTGTCATGGAAATTAAGGACGGGTCAACCAAGACAAAGGAAATCATCATGGAGATGCCTGTGAGGGATGGCTTCCTTAAATGGGAAGGGTCGGGCTGCCTGCTGGCCGCTGTGTTTGAGCGGTATGGAAAGGGTCAGGCAGTGGGATACGGATTGGTAACCGGCGACTGTCATAAGCGGGGAGCCGTGGCCACCAGCTACGCACATGACTGCCATAATATTCTGGTGGCAGGAGCAAATCCTGCGGATATGAAGCTTGCTCTCAACCGCGTCATTGAGATGCAGGGCGGCATGGCTGCGGCGGACGGGGGAAGGATACAGGCAGAACTGCCCCTTCCTGTGGGCGGCATCCTGTCGGACCGGCCTGCGAAAGAAGTGGGGGCCGGCCTTGCCAGGGTCCGTGAGGCCATGACAGGCCTGGGTTACAGGCATTACAACCCCATTATGTCGTTCTGCACGCTGACGCTGCCGGCCAGTCCGGCCCTGAAGCTGACGGATAAGGGACTGATAGATGTAAAAGCCTGCAAAATTGTGCCGTTAAAGGTAGAAGGACAGAGAACACAACCGCAATAACTGCACCGGAGAAAATCAAGAGGAGGATTAATCATGTCAAAGGAAACTGAAGGTACAGCCAAAAGAGGAGCTTCCAATACCTGGATTGACAGGCAATTCCATCTGGCAGAGCATGGGACCACGGTAAGGACAGAGATTCTGGCCGGTATCACCACATTTGTGACCATGGCATATGTGCTGGGGACTGTCCCTAATATCATGGCAAACGCGGGGCTGGACAGAGGCGTCATGCTCACATCCATGATTTTACTGATTATTGTTACCACAGTGGCCATGGCCCTGGTGACAAACCGTCCCTTTGCACTGGCGCCCGGGCTGGGCAGCGTTGCAATCGTGTCGGGAATGATTGCTAACAGCGGGATTTCACCTGAAATCACGGCCGGCGTCATATTCTGGAGCGGCGTTATTTTTATTGTGATATCCTATATCGGTCTCAGGGATGCGGTGGTAAATGCCATTCCCGCCAGCCTTAAGCATGCGGTCAGCTCGGGCGTGGGCCTGTTCATCGCGCTGCTTGGATGTAAGAACGCAGGGCTGATTATTGCCCTGGAAGGCAAAAATAACCTGGCCTTCGGCGACCTGAGTTCTCCCTCCGTGCTGTTGGCGCTGATTGGATTTCTGCTGATACTCATCACCAAGCAGATGCGGGTGCCGGGATATATGATTTTTTCCATTCTGATTACCACGCTGGTCGGGATTCCCATGGGGCTTACCAGGATGCCTGAAGCGTTTTTCATGGCGCCCAGCTCTCCCTTTAGCCAGTTTATGAAGATTGATTTTCTGGGAGCCCTGCAGTTTGCCTATCTGCCCTTTCTGATTGCCATGTTTGTACCGGATTTCTTCTCCACCTTTGGCACGGCCCTGGGTGTGGGCGCAAAGGCCGGATTTCTGGATGAGGACGGCAACCTGCCTGGTATAGACAAGGTGTTCAAGGTGGATGCCGTGGCAACCGCTCTGGGCAGCCTGTTCTGCATGCCGTGTATGACCACCTATCTGGAATCCTCCTCCGGCGTGGAGGCAGGAGGGAAGACAGGGCTGACACCTATTTCCACAAGTGTCTGTTTTGCCTTTACCCTGCTGCTGACGCCCTTTGCCCTGATGATTCCGTCGGCTGCAACGGCCCCTGCCCTTATTATCATCGGAGTCGGCATGCTAAGTTCCATGCGAAACATCAACTATGATGATTTTACAGAATCCTTCCCTGCGTTTATCTGTGTTGCTTTTACCATATTTGCAAACAATATTGCCAACGGAATCTGTGTGGCTCTGCCGGTTTACGTGGTGTTGAAGCTGGCTTCGGGCAAGATTAAGGAAATGCCCAAAATCATGTATGTACTGCTGGGAGTATGTGTGCTGTACTTCTACAGTATCATTAAATAGTTTATGTAAGAACGCTGGATTACGCCATTCTGCACGGATGTTTTTTGCAGGTGGCAAGGCTCACCGCCACCAGCAGGATTCCGCAGACAAGAGCGCCGGGAACGGTCTCGCCAAGTCCCCAGGGATTGCCGGCCAGTTTCCAGCCCACACATACCACAAAGCCGCCTGTCATGGCAGATATGATGCCCTGGCTGGTGGCTTTTTTCCAGTACAGGGCCGCCAGGGAGGGCAGGCCTGCCGCCGCCGCGTAGAAGGACCAGGCAAACATGAGCACATTGTAGGCGTTTTTAATGTACAGGGCGATGATTAAGGCACCCATGGCCAGTACCACGGACATGACACGGGACATGAGTATTTCATGCTTTTCCGTCATTTCCGGCATGAAATTTTTTCCCAGGTCATGTACAAAGGTCTGGACCGATACCAGCAGGTAGCTGTCCGCAGTGGACATCATGACTGACAGGATACCAGCCAGAGCCAGTCCTGTAAGGCCGGGGGGCAGGATGCTTACAGCCAGGGCAGGCACCACGGCATCAGAGCTTCCGTAGGAGGCCACCACGTCCGGCAGAATCTGCTGGCCTGCCAGACCCATGAAGAATACCAGGGCAATGGTTACCATGTAAATGGAAGTGCCCCAGAACATGCCCTGGGTGGCTGCCTTTTTGCTCTTGGCAGCAAAGGCCCTCTGCCACATCTCGGCACCGGCCAGGGTAAACACCAGATAGGTGACAATGTCGCCCAGGATGCTGCCGTTGATATGAGGCACCAGGTAGGATTTGTCCAGGTTCTGCCAGAAGGAGGAAAAACCGCCCAGATAACGAATGCTGGAAAAGGGAATCAGGATGTAGACAAAGATAATCAGCATGAAAAACTGGAGCACGTCCGTGTACACCACGCCAAAGAGTCCTGATGCAGCGGTATAGATGATGAAGATGAGAGTGGCCGCCAGGGCGCCGGCTTCATAGCTGATGCCGAATTCATTTCCCAGCATCTTGATGATGGTGGCGGTGGCAGTCACCTGGGCGGCCACTGTGCCCATCATGGTGAATACAATCATGAAAGCCAGGATGCAGCGGGCAGTGCTGTTGAACCTGTAGTTGAAAAGTTCCGGTATGGAGTTGATGTTTCTGGTGAAGCCAACCTCCTGTATGCGTCCGGCGATGGCTGAGAAGATAAACATGCCGATGAGATAGGGGATAGCGGTCATAACCGCCTTAAAGCCCGTGGTATAGGCAATGCCCGCGCGGCCCATCATGGCGCTGCCTCCTATGATGGACGCGCACACAGTGGCAGTCAGCACAAAGGGGCCCAGGGTTCTGCCTGCAACGTAGTAATCGCCTGTATTCTTGATTCGTTTGACGAACCATACGCCCACAAAAAGCATTCCTATCATGTAGAGAACAATGATGACCAGATCCAGGTTGGTAAGTTCATGCATAAATCAGATCTCCTTTCTTTGGGGAGCCGCCCTGGGAGGGGGAGGTGATGCAAAATATCCTTGGATGTATTCAGTTTTAGGTAAAGGAAAAGAACGGACTTAACAAAAGAAACCGTCTGCATGGATGCAGACGGAAAAGTATACGACAATACAGCAAAATGATTTACCAGAATGTCTTTGTCCCTCTTCCGCCTATGAGATTAGCTGCCGGGTTCGGGAAAGAAAGGTTCCCTATCATCCGGGAGCCGCGACAGGCTCAGACGGATGAATACACCCCTAAAAATCGGTTCTCCCACTGCTGCATAGCAGCATTAAGCGACTTGGTGATTATGTTAACATTATCTTAACATTAATATAACACAGAAACAGGAGCGTGTAAAGAAATATCCGGTCAGATTCGGCTCAGATCCTGTCAGATTCAACTCGACATATCCGGCATTTAGCGTATAATAGATACAGGTATGAAATTAAATAAGACAGTAGGCGGCAATGGGATTTTGACGGCCGGGCTGTATCTGGAGGTATTATGTAATGGAAACGGGACCTATACGGGTGGCAATCATGGCAGACACCCATGGAGTGCTCCGGCCGGAGGTGGAAAGGATTCTGGAAACCTGCGATGTAATTGTCCATGCGGGGGACTTTGACAATCAGATGCTGTATCACAAGCTGAATGTGGACCAGCCCCTGTACGCGGTAAGGGGAAATAACGACAGGGGATGGTCGGGGGGCCTTGGACAGGTGAACCGGTTTGAAATCGGAGGGGTCAAATTTATCATGGCCCATGAGAGAGTGGATATCCCCAGCGTGCTTAAGGATATTCAGGTGGTCATATTCGGCCATTCCCATATGTATTATCAGCAGGAAATAAGCGGAAGGCTTTGGCTGAATCCGGGAAGCTGCGGTTATAAGCGTTTTACCCTGCCCCTGTCCATGGCTGTGATGACCATTGAGGACGGAACGTATGAGGTGGAGACTGTCTGGCTGGAACACGGGTACGGGACGCCCGGAGCAGCCACCAGCCAGAGGGAAAAGGCCAAAACCAGCAAGTATGAAAAGCAGCAGAAACGCTATAAGCAGAAGCAGGCAAAGAGTGAAGAACAGGCGGATAAGGCAAAGGGAGCTGTCAAGGCAGCCAAATATGGGGGACAGCCGGCAGCCAGGCAGGAAACCGTCAAACCTGCCCAAGACCAGGAGAAGGAATATCTGTTCCTTATAGCGAAAATCCTGCGCCTGAGAAAGGCCGGTGAATCCAGAGAATGGGTTATCCGGAACCTGGGGGAGAATTTCAGGCTGGCGGCAACCATATACGATATATGCGAAAAAAAGCCGGACTCAAATGCCCGGCAGATTTTGGAACTGTTATTGGAACAAATCTCTTTTTAGTGGGAACGCTTTCCGGTGGATGGAACACACATCCCGGTGGAGGACACACCATGGGACACACCGGCACAGCAAGTCAGGATAAAAGTGACCGCATGACGTGGGCATAGATTTCCTGGCTTTTTGTTTTCCAGGTATTGCACATGGCTTCTGCCTGCTCCCTGTCAGGGACGGATAAATCCAGCCGGATAAGGGTCGTCTTATTCTCGCGGACCTCACAGTGGACAATGTAGTCCTGGTTGGTTCCTTTGTAGAAGTCGGCTGTGGTTCCCACCTCCTCCCGGAGGCGGAACTTATTCTCCTTGAGGTACTGGTCCATGTCCTCTATGATGGCAGAAGATATGTTCTTGCCAAAGAAATTGAGTGTTTCCTCCCCCTCCCTGGTGATGTCATACCGGGTGCTGTTGTGGCTGGCCTCCTTGTGGACCAGGCCGGCGTCTTCCAGCTCATTTAAGGCCTGCTGGAGGGTGAAATAGGTGGTGTATTCATGCTCTGTGAAAAAGTTGGTGAGCTGGGCGTTCGTCAGGGGGAAGTTCACCTGCTTCAACATATAGAGATTCATCAGTTTGTACAAGGTCATAGGTTCAGTAAGCATATTACACACGCTCCATCAGGGTTTTCTTATTATTTTCTAATGTGGTCCTTTACCGCGCTGCTGACAACATCTGCCACCCGCGGGTCAAAGGCTTCGGGAAGTATGTTCTCGTCGCTTAAATCCTTCTCATCCACCAGTCCGGCAATGGCTTCGGCGGCAGCCAGCTTCATCTCCTCGGTGATAGCGGAAGCACGGCCTTCCAGGGCGCCCTTAAAGATACCGGGGAATACCACTACATTGTTTACCTGGTTGGGGAAGTCGGAACGGCCGGTTCCAACCACACGCGCCCCGGCAGCCTTTGCCAGGTCAGGCATGATTTCCGGTACAGGGTTTGCCATGGCAAAGAGGATGGCGTCCTTATTCATGGATGCAACCATGTCCTGGGTTACGATTCCGGGAGCAGATACGCCCACGAAGATGTCAGCGCCCTTCATGGCATCTGCCAGGGTACCGGTCCTGTGCTCCAGGTTAGTCACGTCCATCATCTTTTCCTGCATCCAGTTAAGGCCTTCTGCGCCTTTGCTTAGGATACCGCTCTTATCACACATGGTGACATGGGAAAATCCGTAGGTCAGAAGCAGCTTTGTGATGGCAATGCCCGCGGAACCGGCGCCGTTTACTACCACGCGGCAATCTTCCTTCTTTTTGCCGGTCAGCCTGAGGGCGTTGATGACGCCGGCCAGGACCACAATGGCGGTGCCGTGCTGATCATCGTGGAACACCGGAATGTCCAGCCTCTCTTTTAATGCCTCCTCTATCTCAAAGCATCTGGGGGCCGAGATGTCCTCCAGGTTGATGCCGCCAAAAGCAGGCGCGATGCGCACAACGGTCTCAATGATTTCCTGGGTGTCCTGGGTATCCAGGCAGATGGGGAAGGCGTTGACGCCGCCGAATTCCTTAAAGAGAACAGCCTTGCCCTCCATGACCGGCATGGCGGCCAGGGGGCCTATATTGCCCAGGCCAAGTACGGCGCTTCCGTCGGAGACAACGGCAATGGTGTTGGATTTGATGGTGTACCGGTAAGCTGTCTCCGGATCTGCGGCTATCACCTTGCAGGGCTCGGCAACGCCTGGGGTATAGGCAAGGGCCAGGTCTTCCCTGGAAGCTACCTTTGCTTTTGATGTGGTTTCAAGTTTTCCCTTCCATTCCTTGTGGAGCAGCAGTGCTTTTTCATTGGTTGTCATAATCCATTCCGTCCTTTTCCTTATATAGTAGAAACACAAAAATGCATTTTTATATATCATAACAATTTTGGGAGTGTTTATCAAGTTCCTTTTGAAAATGGTGCTGTTTGGCAGACCTGTATGTTTGAAATCAGTTGGTCTGGGGGCGACTGCGCGGCGGCAGGAACCGGGGGAGGGGAGGACAAAAGGGAAATGGAAGAACATGGAACCCATGGTTTGAACAAAAGATGTAATTAAAACTTTTAAAACCACCCGAAATGTGATATCATGTTACGTAAGTGTGGACATTTTACACAGAAGGATAAAGATACAGGTGGTACTATGAGGGAACGTATTAACCGTCTGGCCAGGGGAATCATTGACAATGGTTCGCCGGAGCTGGTGCTGGCACCGGAACGGGTGGAGGCTTCGGTTCCTGCGGGTGAGGTCATCCGTGGCGAGATATTGGTGAGCAGCGGCAATAACCTGCATATAAAAGGGCTGGTGTATTCCAGCCATGAAAGGGTCCGGGTGGTGAATAACGCTTTCGGCGGGCTTCGCAACCGGATTATATATGAAGTCAACGTGGGTTTTTCAGAACATGGGGACGAAATCAAGGGATCTTTTTACCTGGTCACCAATGGCGGTGAGAGGGAGATTCCTTATTCTTTGCGCGTACAGGCCGGTGATTCCGGGGAGGTTCTGGGAAACTTAAAGACTCCCAGGGACTTTGGGCTGCTGGCTAAGAAGGACCTGGAAAAGGCGCTGAGAATGTTTGAATATCAGGATTTTACAGAGGCCCCCTTTATGCAGGATTCCCGGGTCCGCACCATCTATGACGGGTTAAAGGGAAGGGCCGGCAGAAGGAATCTGCTGGAGGAATTCCTGGTGGCCCTGCAGGTGAAGGAACCGGTAAAGCTGACGCTGGAGACCGGAACCAGGATATATGAGAATCTGACCGGAATCGCGGAAGATTATATTGATATAGCGGCAGGAACCTGGGGGTATGTGTCGGCGGACATAACCGTGGACGCCCCCTTTATTGAACCGGGAACCTTCCGGATTACGGACCAGGATTTTGTCCAGGGCCGGTGCAGAGTGGGGTACCGCATTGTTCCCTCCAGACTTCACAGAGGAAGGAATTTTGGGTGCATCCGTGTTAAATCCCTGCGGGAGGAATTCCTTATTTCCGTGGAGGCAGAGGGGTACCATGCAGCCGGAAACGCGGAGCGTGAATCCGGCACGGATCGGTTTATGGACCATGGAAGCTTATATAAATATTTATCCCTGCGACTGGACTATGAGGCAGGGGTTTATGAGCCGGCTCTTCTTCTGAACCAGATGATGAAGGAGACAGAGCATCTCAGGGCTGATTTTCCGGGAGATGAGAGGGCCAAACTGATACAGGCAGAGCTTCTTATATTAAACGGCAGGGAGGACAATGCCTCCCTGGCTTTAGACGACGCCAGAGACCATGTGCTGGCCCACAGGGAAGAGCAGGTGGAATTATACTGCTTTTACCAGTATCTGCGCCTGGAAATCAAGCCCTCCCTCCAGCAGAAAGAATCCCTGGTCCGCTATATACGCAAGCTTTTGTGGGAGGATGGGGAGGTACGGCCCTACCTCTTTCTGATGCTGATGAAGCTGGATGAAACCATGGCCCAGAATCCTCTGGAGCTGTACCGTTCCATGGCATCCCTTTTCAATCAGGGCTGCAACAGCCCGTTCCTCTATGCATCGGCCTGCCGCCTGTTGGAAGCCCACCCGGATTTGTTTGTGCGCTTGGGAGATTTTGAGATACAGGCCCTGTATCTGGGCGTGCAGAAAGGAATTGTCAGCCGTGCAACCGCCCTGAAGGCGGCGGGACTGGCACTGGGGCTTAAGCATTACAGGAAGTTAGTGGAACGCTTATTTGCAAAGCTGTACCAGACATATGAGGAGCAGGCGGTTCTGGAGGCCGTGTGCAGCCTGCTCATCAAAGGGGACTGTAAGGAAAAGGACGCATTTGTATGGTATGAGAAGGCCCTGGAACAGGGTATAAACCTGACCAGGCTATATGAGTATTTTCTCTATTCCCTGCCGGATGATTACGGACATCTGCTGCCTAAGGAGGTGCTGCTGTATTTCTCCTATGATAAGGATTTGGACAGGCACAGCCGCCAGGTGCTCTACCGGAACATATTGGAATACATGAACCCTTCCGCGGAGCTGTACCAGAATTACACCAGGCATATGGAGCAGTTTGCCATGGAACAGCTGTTCCAGTCCAGAATCAGCCGTTCCCTGGCTGTTATTTATGAACACATGATTTATAAGGATATGATAGACAGCCGGGTGGCCAGGGTTCTTCCGGGCATCCTTAAGTCCTGCCGCATCCGGTGCGGGGATTCCAGGATGAAGTATGTCATTGTCCGCTACGAGGAGCTGGAGGACGAGGAAGCATTTCTGCTGGAAAACCAGACGGCTTATGTGCCTCTGTTTTCCGAGCGCAGCGTCCTCCTGTTCCAGGATGCCTACGGCAACCGGTATCTGGACGTAAAACACTGGAAGGTGTCTGTCATGGACCGTCCGGAGCTGCTGGCCCAGTGCTATGAGGTGTATCCCGACCATCCCATGCTCAAGCTTTCCGAATGCAGGGACATCGTGAACCGCGGGGTGGAGACGGACGATCAGGCAGCGCTGTTAGAGGAGATCGTGACGCAGATGCATCTGAGCCCTGTCTTTGAGGGCAGGCTGATGCAGGCGGTGACGGATTATTATTGCCGGAAGGCCTCTGAGGATAAGGACGGCGACGGTGTGTTTAACTGTGCGTATCTGGTGCAGATTGATAAAAAACATATGGCGGCCAGGCAGAGGCAGCAGATATGCGAGACCCTAATCAGCCAGAATTATATGCGGGAAGCTTATAATATGATTCGGGACTACGGAAGCCAGTATATATCCACACCGCGTCTGATGAAGCTGTGCACCAAGACCATACTGATGAACCTGTTTGACCAGGACGACCTGCTTCTGGGCCTGTCCCATCAGGTGTTCTGCCAGGGGTGCTATGACAGCGTGATCCTGGACTATCTGTGCGAGCATTTTAACGGAACCGTAACCCAGATGTATGAGGTGCTGATTCAGGGCGTCAGGGAGCATGTGGAGACGTATGACCTGGAGGAACGGCTGCTGGGGCAGATGCTGTTTACCGGCTGCTGCGACCAGATGGATTCCGTGTTTGAACTGTACATGAAACGCAAGACCACCAAGGAAATGGTGGTGAAGGCGTATTTTACCCAGAAGAGTGTCCAGTACTTCCTGGAAGAAAAGGATATGGACCAAAGGGTGTTTGAATATCTGAAGCAGGCAGTGGGCAATACCTTTGACAAGGACAGGATGCCCACCATCTACCTGCTGGCCCTGACGCGGTATTTTTCCACGCTGGACAAGGTGGAGGCGGGGGATGCGGAACTGTTAAAGACCATGACCTCCCTGCTTTTGGAGGAAGGACTGGTGTTTCCGTATACCAGGGAGCTGTCAAAGCATATTCCGGTGCCGGAGGACATCATGGACAAGGCCATGGTGGAGTACCGGGGAAAGAAGGACGCCCACCCGGAGCTTCAGGTGAGAATTCTGCCGGAGGAAACAGGGTATCACAGCGAGGACATCCGCCGTGTATACCAGGGGATTTTTGTGAAGCAAAAGGTACTCTTTGAGGGAGAAACCATGGAGTACAGGATATATGACTATCTGGACGGACACCGCAGGCTTGTGGCAGAGGGACAGGTGGAGTGCGACCATAAGCTGGAGGGAAAGGAGAACAGCCGTTTTGCCTGCCTGAACGAGATGGGAGCAGCAATCAAAGACAGGGATGACAGCAGGCTTTTAAACGCGATGGAGGATTATCTCAAGAAGTCGGCGGCGCTTGGCAGGCTGTTTCCCATGGAGTAATGGAGGAACTGTCTATGGACGGTCTAGTGATTGGTCTGGATTTAAATGACGACTATACCCAGATATGCTGTTATGATAAAGAAAAGTCGTGGACCATTCCTACGGTCATCTGCCGGAGGAAGGAAGAGGAAGTCTGGCTTTCGGGGGAGGAGGCCTATGCGGCCACCCTGTTGGGAGAGGGAGTTATAGTGGATAAGCTTCTTAAGATGGCGGCCAAGGATGGAACATCCACCATCGGAGGCATCTGCTACGGCGGAGGTACGCTGCTTAAGCTGTTCATAGAGAAGATGGTGGGGTATCCCAGGAAAGAATTCGGTACAGATGAGGTGGCGCAGCTGGTCATCACCCTCCAGAGCGTGGACTGCAGGCTGCTTGACACTCTTATGTACTGTGCTGACTATCTGGAGATACCAAGGGACAGGGTCCATGTAATCAGCCACACAGAGGGCTTTATATACTATGTTCTGAGCCAGAAAAAAGAACTGTGGACCAATCAGGTGGGGCTGTTTGAGCTGTCCGGCGAACGTCTGTGCTATTATGAGATGAAGGTGCAGAGGGGCATGCGGCGCAATATGGTCCAGGCAGAGGCCCAGAACCAGGAGGAGGCTTTTAATCTGGATATCCTGGATTCGCCGTCCGGCAGCCGGCTGGCAGATAAGATACTGACGGCCTGCGGTGAGAAGCTTTTAAACAGAAAGCTGTTTTCCACGGTGTTCCTGACCGGGAAGGGATTTGAGCGCCAGGACTGGGCCGGCGGATTTATGCGGTTAATCTGCAACCGGAGAAAGGTGTTTGTGGAGCCCTGTCTCTTTGCCAGGGGGGCAGCTTTCAAAGGAGCTGATTATACCCATCAGGAGACTTCCTATCCCTATGTATTTATCTGTGAGGGAAGGCTTAAGGCGGAGGTGTCCTTAAAGGTCATGCGCAGGGGGAGGGAGAACCAGCTGGTGGTGGCTTCCTACGGCGACAACTGGTATGAATCCAAAAGCTCCATGGATCTGATCGTGGACGGACAGAAGGAGATTGAGTTTATCATCAGTCCGCTGGACTCCAAGAAGAAAAAGCTGGTCAGGATTCCGCTGGCCGGATTTCCGGAACGCCCTCCAAAGACCACCAGGATAGAGCTTAAGGTGGCATTTACTGATGAAGGGACCATGACAATGTCTATCCGCGACAAGGGATTCGGGGAGCTGTTCCCATCCTCCGGCGCGGTGGTGAAACAAGAGGTGAATTTATGAGCCTGATACTTTGCAGGCAGGAACCTGTGAAACATCCGTATTATATTGACGTGCTGGGAATCCATATCCATTCCTCCCAGGAGCTGTGCTATATCGTATACAACCACCCGGTTCTGGTGATGGATGATTTCCTGGATGACCTGCTGATTGATTTCATCCGTAAGGATTTGGACATGGATTATCTGGCAGGGCGTATGGAGAAGCTGGTGGAAACCGGCACCAGACCAGAGGAGGTTCTGGCCCTTTTCCTGTCGGAATGCGACTATTACAGCGACAAGGAAATACAGAAATTCAAGCAGACCACAGCAGCTCTGCGGGCCCTGCATCCGGCCCAGTATGAAAAACAGAGGGCGGATTACATGTTTGGGCAGCAGCAGTATGGCAAGGCGGCGGCCAGGTACGGTAAAATTCTGGAATACCCCAGGGACAAGGTGGTGGAAGACCTGTTTCTGGCAAAGGTCTACAACAACCTGGGAGCCTGCTATGCCATGATGTTCCAGTTTCACAAGGCTCTGGGATGCTATGACAAGGCATATGAGCTGGGAAAGGATGATGCACTGTTAAAGCGCATTTATTTTCTCACTGTCTTTGCGCCGGAGCTGGATGTGAAGGACAAGTACCAGTCCGTGTTCACGGATGAGCGCAAGAGAACGTGGAGCGGGGAGATAGATCTGGCCGTGCTGGAGGCAGGACAGGCAGAGGAAGTCAGGGCCCTCAGGGCATTATTTAAAAAGGATCCCATCAAACGGATGAGCGGCGCGGCTGAGATGGTGCGCAGGTGGAAGCAGGAGTACCGGATGATGGTCTGAGTATATATGGCGTGAAACGGTTTGGAGATTAAGAATACGATAATGACGGAGGTATTACATCATGGCGTTTGACATAGCAAAGGAACATCTGAGGAAGGCCGGTCTGGAGGATCGGATTTATGAGTTTGAGGTATCCAGCGCAACAGTGGAGCTGGCAGCCCAGGCAGTGGGGTGTGAGCCGGCCCGCATCGCCAAGACGTTATCTTTTATGGCGGACCAGAAGGCCGTGCTCATAGTGGCGGCAGGGGACGCCAAGGTGGACAACCATAAATATAAGGAGCAGTTTCACACAAAGGCCAAAATGCTGTCGCCGGACGAGGTGACGGAGCTGGTGGGCCACAGTGTGGGAGGTGTGTGCCCCTTTGGAGTGAAGGAAGGGGTGGCGGTGTATCTGGATGAATCCCTTAAACGGTTCGATGTGGTGTACCCGGCCTGCGGCAGCGCCAGCAGCGCAGTGAAGCTTACCATACCTGAGCTGGAGACAGCTTCCGGGTATCTTGGGTGGATTGATGTCTGTAAAGGGTGGGGGGAAGATAGTATATAATTATAGTTTGATTGGAAAGCTGATTCTGGTTATCTGGAATCGGCTTTTTCTTTTATTTCATCCATGGTATACCAGGAGATGCCTCCGGCAATTGATTTTTTACCGTTATATATAATAAAAAACCTGGTTTTGCAAAATAATAGAAAAAAACGGAGGTATCAACGGATATGGCATGTACGGTAGAACAGTTTCTGGATTTTCTGAAAAAAGAAGAAAAGTCGGAAGCGACAATCAGTAAATACGCCTATGAATTGCAGATGTTCCTGCAGTTTTTAGGAAAAAGGGAGATTGGAAAGGAGCTGATGATTCAGTACCGCACCTATCTCAGCAGTAGGTACCGTCCGCAGACGGTCAACGGCAAGCTGTCGGCAGTGAACGCGTTTCTTAAGTTTACAGGGCTGTATGAGTACAGGGTAAAATTCCTGAAGGTCCAGAGAAGGGCCTATCTTGATGAAACGCGGGAACTGACCCAGAAGGAGTATGAACGTCTTATGGAGACAGCCGGAAGGCAGGGAAAATATCAGCTCTATTATCTTATGATGACAATATGCAGCACGGGTATAAGGGTGAGCGAATTAAGGTATGTGACAGTGGAAGCCGTTATGAGAGGAAAGGCGGAAATCTTTATGAAGGGAAAGTACAGAATTGTAATTTTCCCAAAGAACCTGGCAGCCCAGCTGAAGGCTTTTGCCAGGAAGAACGGCATACAAAGCGGCAGCTTGTTCTGTACCAGGAGCGGACGTCCCCTGGACAGAAGCAATATCTGCCATGCCATGAAAAAGCTTTGCATAAAGGCAGGCGTTCAAAAGAATAAGGTATTTCCGCATAATTTCCGACACCTGTTTGCCAGAAGTTTTTATGAGGCGGAGAAGAATATAGCCCACCTGGCAGATATATTGGGCCATTCTTCCATTGAAACCACGCGTATATATGTGGCTGCCAGTATAAAAGAGCACGAAAGAATTCTTAATAAACTGAAAATTGGGGTAATCAACAAATTACCACAGAATAAACATTCTGTGGTATACAATTCGCTTGTATTTACTTGCAGGTCTAAAAACTCTATACAGTATATCTAAAAAAACAGTAATAGTCAATATACATATTCATGTTTTTCTTCAAAGCACATAAGCCGGAAACAAAAAACAAGGTTTTCCGGCATCTTTGGGTATCCATATTTCGTTTTCAAATCAAGGCTGCGGATTCAAAAAAGTAAATTTTAATTCATTTTATCAGATAGTACCACAGAATGTTTATTCTGTGGTATCAGGAAAATTGTCTGAACGGGGAATAGCGTAAAGCACAGGTGCAGGGAGGAATGGGACAGTATCCGGATTGAAAACAAAATAAGAGATGATAAAAAAATTAAAGACAGAAGTTGACAGCAAATTACCATATGAAACTGGGGGGGGGGGTGTGAAACCCTCCCTGTTTTAGCATGCAGGAGAGGTGTGATGTTGGCAGACAAAGGAGGAACCAAAGGCTGGGTTGATATTCATGCCCATATATTGCCCGGGGTGGATGACGGGGCTTCCGATTGGGAGGAAACAAATGAAATGCTTCGCAGGGCATATGAACAGGGAATCACCCATATCATTGCCACTCCCCATTATGTTTCGGGGCAGGACACCCATAGCCTGAGGGAAATGATGAAAAAACTGAGGGAGACGGCATTTTCCATATCGGAAAATATGATGGTAGATCTGGGACAGGAAGTACAGTACTTTGAGGAACTGCCGTCCTTCCTGGAACAGGGAAAGGTTCTGACCCTTTCCGGCAGCCGGTATGTGCTGGTGGAGTTCCTGCCGGGAGACGGGTATATGCGGCTGTTCAGGGCTGTCCGCAGTCTGGTTCAGTCATCCTACCTGCCAGTCATCGCCCATGCGGAGCGGTATAACTGCCTTAAGGAGAATGGCAGGACAATGGAGCTGGTCAGGTGCGGCGCATATCTGCAGATGAATGCCGGGAGCCTTGGAGGAGGACTTTTTGACAGACGGGCAGCCTGGTGCAGAAAGGAGATATTGAGGGGAAACATTCATTTTATAGCTACGGATATGCATGGGGTAGTGATACGTCCCCCAGAGCTGGGGGAGGCTGTCAGATGGATGGCGAGGCAGAATAGGAACGGGCAGGACGCCGGGTGGATGGCGAAGCGCCTTCTCCGGCAAAACCAGGAGCATATACTGAGGGACACTGTTTTGTAAATGGTCTGCCTGGAAATTTAAACAAAGGAAATGTGAGAACGATGGAAAAGCGGTACAGAGAAGATGACATGGAGATAGACCTCCTGGAATTGTTGTTTGAATTTAAGAAAAGGGCATGGGTAATCATTCTGGCTGCAGTGTTGGGATGCCTGGGCGCGGGAGCCTACAGCCGCCTGATATTGACGCCTGTATACACATCCACGGCCATGGTGTATGTCCTTTCCAAAGAGACTACCCTGACTTCGCTGGCAGATTTACAGATAGGAAGCCAGCTGACCAAGGATTACAGCGTCATGATTACCAGCAGGCCGGTGCTGGAGCAGGTCATAGAAAATCAGGGGCTGAATATGACTTACGGCCAGTTAAAAGCCAGGATACGTATATCAAATCCGGCAGATACCAGAATACTGAACATGACTGTATCAGATACAGATCCGGTGAGGGCCAAGGCCATTGCAGACGAGGTGGCCAATGCTTCTTCTGACTACATAGGGGATATCATGGAAATGGTACCGCCCAAAATCATTGAACAGGGAGTGGTGCCGGCATCCCCGGCATCTCCCAGCATTAAGAAAAATGCGGCCCTGGGCGGGCTGGCATGTGTTGCTGCTGCCTGCGGCGTCATAACCCTTAAGGTGATTATGAACGACACAATCCGTTCTGAGGAGGATGTGGGAAAATACCTGGGCATGAGCGTTCTGGCATCTGTCCCGGATGACGATGGTATGGCCAAAGAACAGCAGCGGAACCGGAGCAAGAGAAAACTGGACCGTAAAAGGCGCAGGACAGAGAAAAACAGAAAGGGGGAATAGGAATGGACGGAATTTTACATCTGAAAAATACCGGCAGAAAGGATTATTTTTACGAGGAAGCCATCAAGACCCTGCGCACCAATATCCAGTTTTGCGGAAGCGGCCTTAAGACAATCATGTTTACCAGCTCCATGCCTGACGAGGGAAAAAGTGAGACGGCGTTTGCCCTGGCATCCTCCTTTGGAAACATAGGTAAGAAGGTACTGCTGGTGGATGCGGACATCCGCAAGTCCGTCATGGTCAAACGGTATGAAATCAAGGGAAATCCCAACGGCCTGTCCCAGTATCTCAGCGGGCAGAAAAGTCTGGAGGAGATATGCTATAAGACGGACATGGAGAACCTGGATATGGTTCTCTCCGGTCCCTTTTCCCCTAATCCGGCTGAACTGCTGGAGGATGAACTGTTTAAGGCAATGATTGAGAGTGTCAAGGAAACCTATGATTACATTATCATAGACACTCCGCCAATGGCCAATATCATAGACGGAGCCATCATTGCCAGCCAATGCGACGGGGCGGTCATTGTCATTGAAAGCGGAGCAATCAGCTACCGCCTGGTCCAGAAAGTGAGAAGCCAGCTGGAAAAAAGCGGATGCCGCATCCTGGGAGCTGTGCTGAACCGGGTGGGCGGCGGATACGAACACAGCTACTATGAGAAATATTACGGCAGGCGCGGCGGCAAGTATTATGGAAAATATGGCAGGCACTACGGCAGGTATGAGGAGGGAAAAGCGCCGCCTGTCAATGACGTAAGCGGGGCGCGGATAAAGAATGACACAACAGCGCAATCACAGGATACATAGCGGTCATGGAACCAATACCGGTCGTATCACCCATGAGGACCGTAAAAGGGGCAGGTTTTATACCCGCAGGAGATGGCAGCAGGCGGCAGCGGCCCTGGTTTTCATTCTGGCTGCACTGTTCCTTTATAGAACCGGTCAGTTGTATCTGGAAAGAAAGGCATTGTCCCGTGAGGCGCAGCAGTGGCACCGCGTGCAGGCAGGGAACACCCCGGCAGAACCGGACGGGGGAGTGGAATATCAGGGGAAGAGCTACCGGCGCAATACATATATAAAGGCCATCCTGTGCATGGGAATAGACAGGCCGGGGAGTCTGGAGGAGACTATGACGGCAGGTTTTGGAGGACAGGCGGACGGCATATTCCTGGTGGCCCAGGATACGGCCAGGGACCGGATAAAGGTGCTTGTAATTCCCAGGGATACCATGACGGAAATCACGTTGACGGATTTAAGCGGGAACGAGTTGGGCAGCTCAATCCAGCACCTTACATTGGCATATGCATATGGAGATGGAAGGGAAAAGAGCTGCAGGTACATGACTGAGGCGGTAAGCCGTCTGCTGGGGGGGCTGTCCATAGACGGATACATGGCAGTGAGCATGTCCGTCCTGCCTTTGGCCAATGATAAGGTGGGAGGCGTCACCGTCACCATTGAAGAGCCGGAGCTTAAAACAGTAAATCCTTCTTTTGTCCAGGGACAAACCGTTACCCTGCGGGGAGGACAGGCAGAGGAATATGTGCGCTACAGGGATACGGGCAGGGCCCAGAGCGCCCTGGTCCGAATGGAACGCCAGAAAACATATATCAAGGGATTCCTGGATGCAGCCAGGAACAAGTCAAGGCTGGACGACAGCCTTATTCCGGACTTGATGAAAGAGATAGAACCGTACATGGTAACGGACATGACAAAAGACCGGTATCTGAATATGGCCCTGGATTTTTTAGGAGGGAACCAGGATTTTACGGAAACAGATATGGTGACCCTGCCGGGAACAGCTGTGGAGACAGTTATTTACGACGAATATCATCCGGATCAGGAGGAAATCATGGAAATCGTGCTGGATTGGTTCTACAGGCCCCGTGAATGAGGACAGGAGGTAAAGGGGCAGGAGAAGGAATAACAAAAAACTGGATATGAAGCAATTTCCTTTAGATGGAAAAGAAAGGTGGATATTATGAAAAAAAGAAAAGCAATCATTACGCTGGCAATGGCCCTTACCGTGTCTCAGGCCACATGTATACTTGCAGCCAACAGCCCGGGGACAGGCCCGGTCATTGTGGGAGGCGGAAGCGACGGAAGCAGCCATGACATCGGGGAAAAGGTGGATCAAATAAAGAGTGGAACATCGGCAGGTTCCACGGTTACCAGTTCCGGACAGGGAAACAATGCAGTAGGAATAGCGGTGGGACAGACCGCAGGGGAACATGCGGTGGAGACCAACAGCAGGGGTCAGGCAGTGATAGGTGATACTGCCCTGGAATTTGTACAGGGCGCCAACGCAGCAGTGGCAGGTCTGCCTGAGCCTGTGGTCAACACAATCAACAGCATAAACAGCGGGAAGCCCTTAAGCGAAGCAGTGCCCGGACTGGACCTGGCAGGTTATAACGCCCTGGTTGGAACCCATGCAATTATGACAAAGGATGCAGCCACCAACACAGAGAAGACAGGGCAGGTGGAGGTACCTCTCTATGTGCCAAACCTGCTGGACGGCCTGGGAGATGTGGAAGTTCTGTTTTACAACAACATGACAGGAACATGGCAGCTCATCAAACCCACCAGGGTGGATGCAGGGTCCAAGATGCTGTGGTTTAATGCGCCGGGTTCCGGTACGCTGTCTGTTGTATATAAAAAGTAGGGGGCGGATGAATGTCCGGTTAAGATACAGCGAAAGCGCTGATAACAGGGAAGAGTGTGAACGTGAAAAACGCAGAAACCGTAAAAAACAGGGATAGAATTATATTGGATAAATACCTTCCCCGCAGTAAGCGGGTGAGGATGTGCCTGCTCTGGGCCTATGACATGGCGGCAGTATGGAGCTGCGCCTGCCTGGCTCTGGGGCTTAGGTTTGATTTGAATTTTAGCAGCATACCAGCATCGTATGTATATGCCTTATGGAAATACGGGCTGCTGCAGATGGCGGTGGTCACCCTTTTATTTTATGGCGGCCGCCTGTACGCCATCATGTGGGGATCCGCCGGAACCCGGGAGATGCTGGAGGTGGTTCTAATCTGTATCATTGCCGCTCTGGCCCAGCCCGCAGGTATATTGATATCCGGGCAGCGGATGCCCAGAAGCTATTATCTCCTGTGGTTTATCCTGATGACAGGTGCAGCCATATGCGGCCGCATCAGCTTTCAGGTACTTCAGAGGACTGTGAACAGAATGAACCGCGCCTGGAAAAAAGACGCCACGCCCCAGATAATGGTGGTAGGCGCAGGCCGGGCAGGAACCCTTATTATCCGGGAAATGAAGGCCAGCCAGAAAATCCATGGATTCCCGGCATGTATCGTGGATGACGACAGGGACAAGCAGGGGAGATTCATTGACGGCGTGGTGGTGGCCGGTACAAGGGACGACATACCCGGGCTTGTGAGGAAAAAGAGTATAGACGCCATATATGTGGCTCTGCCCTCAGCACCGGTGGATGATATTAAAGACATTCTGGGCATATGCCAGAAAACAGGATGCCAGGTTAAGTATCTGCCCGGTGTCTATCAGCTGATGAACGGCGAGGTAAATATATCCAGGCTTAAAGAGGTGGAGATAGAGGACCTGTTGGGAAGGGAACCCGTACAGGTCAACCTGAACGAAATCATGGGCTATGTAAGGGATAAGGTGGTCCTTGTCACGGGAGGGGGAGGTTCCATAGGAAGCGAGCTGTGCAGGCAGCTGGCAGGCCATGGGGTCAGGCAGCTCATTATATTTGACATGTATGAAAACAATGCCTATGAAATCCAGCAGGAGCTGAAACGTAATGTTCCGGATCTGAATCTGGCGGTGCTAATCGGATCCGTCCGCAACACCAACCGCTTAGATTACCTGTTTCGCACATACAGGCCGGATATTGTATACCACGCAGCGGCCCACAAGCATGTGCCTCTGATGGAGGACAGCCCCAACGAAGCCATCAAGAACAATGTACTGGGCACCTATAAGACCGCCAGGGCAGCCATGCAGTACGGCACCGGGCGTTTCATCCTGATATCCACGGATAAGGCGGTGAATCCCACCAACATCATGGGGGCCAGCAAGCGCCTCTGCGAGATGGTCATACAGATGTGCAACCAAAAGAGCGGCACTGAGTTTGTGGCGGTCCGATTTGGGAATGTGCTGGGAAGTAATGGAAGCGTGATTCCCCTGTTTAAGAAACAGATAGAAAACGGGGGGCCTGTGACCGTGACCCACAGGGATATCATACGGTATTTCATGACCATACCCGAGGCGGTAAGCCTGGTGCTGCAGGCCGGCGCCTATGCCATGGGAGGGGAAATATTTGTGCTGAACATGGGAAAACCGGTGCGAATCCTGGACATGGCCGAGAATCTGATCCGGCTGTCCGGTTATGAACCCTACAGGGATATCGACATCCAATTTACAGGGCTGAGGCCGGGAGAAAAGCTTTACGAGGAGCTTCTCATGGATGAAGAGGGACTTCAGAGGACCGGAAATGAAAGGATATTTATTGGGAAGCCCATTGATATGGATTACCAACGGTTTGAGAGGGGACTGGGACGGCTGGATGAAGCCGCATGGCTGGAAAAAGACAATATCAGGGAGCTGGTTCATGAGCTGGTGCCGGAGTACCATTATAGGGCAAAGGAGGATGTCAATGTGGCAATGTCAGACCAGGACGAGGTTTTGGCACAGGCTGCCGCCGGAATGGAGCCTGGGTATGGAGAAGGAACCGGGCTGGAGCCGGGGGATGGTATAAATGCGGGATATCATACCATACCTGGATATGGCGCCAGGCCTGGAGCGGAATCTCCGGCAGGAAGCAGGAGAGAGCTTCATAATGTAATGGCAGTATACAGCACAAAACAGGATGCAACAATGACAAAACAGGGAAATACCACGGTTTAGTTTCCTGGAATAAATCACGCAAAGGAGGGGGCCGGTGTGCCGGAAAAGCCCAAAGTATACATACAGACATTTTATGGTTTTGACGTTTTTGTTAACGGCCGCGTAATCTATTTTCCAAGCAAAAAATCCAAGGAACTTCTGGCCATCCTTGTGAACCAAAGGGGAGGAAGCGTGTCTCTGGCGCAGGTGGTACATATTTTATATGAAAACCTTAAGGAGAGCATAGCCAAGAGAAATATCAGAGTGGTTTATTACCGGCTGCGAAAGACGCTGGAGGAATATGGATGTGAAGAAATGCTGATTCACAAAAGAGGTATATTTTCCGTTCATACAGAATGGTTTGAATGTGATTTATATGAGTTTGTGAAGGGAAATGAAACCTATATGACTGCCTATACAGGAACATATATGGCGGAATACCCCTGGGCCTCTGCCACCATACCATATCTGGACAAGATTTATGCCAGGATGAATGATAACGACAAAACCCGTAGGGAAGTTTACAGCGAGGAATGGATTGGATGAAGATCAAGATACGGATGCAGATAAAGAAAACATTGATGCAGATGGTTACATGCACATCAGCGGTCCTGGTCATATCCGCCATGCCCGTATATGGAGCGGACGGATGGCAGCAGGATACTGCGCAGCAATGGTTTTATATGGAGCATGATAAGAAGGTGGTAAACCGGTGGGTCACCTGGGCGGACGGCACTCCACGGTATCTGGGAGGCAACGGTCTGATTGTCACCAACAACTGGGTAAATGCAGGGGGAGATCGTTACCGCGTAAAGGAGGACGGTTCCCGCTATGAAAATGAATGGTTCAGCGTCACATCCAATCCAAGCCTGCCTTCAGGAAAGCCTTCCACGGCCTGGTATTATGCCGGGGCTGACGGAAAAATCCTGGTAAACGGCTGGCATGAGCTGGGAGGAAGGTATTATTACTTCTATCCGGGAGGCAATTCCCCCAGAACGTCTTTTTTTACGGCAGAGGATAAACGATATTACGCGGATGCGGAGGGCGCCAGACCGGAGCCCGGCTGGTTTTCCACTGAGAACGTGGACAGCAAGGGGAATCCCTATGTGAACTGGTATTACGTCCAGCCGGATGGTTCCCTTTTGACGGACGGCTGGCATGAGCTGGACGGCGTAACCTACTATTTTGACAAAAACGGCAATTCTCCCAGGAAGCGCTGGGTAAACCTGGAGGACAACCGTTACTATGTGGACGACACAGGTGAGCTTATGAAGGGCTGGTTTTCCATCACCGGAACATCCTCCAACGGCCAGGAATACATCAATTGGTACTATGGGGATTCAAACGGCGTGCTGTGGCGGGGAGGCTGGGGAGCCATCGATGGAAAATGGTATTACTTTGATCCAAACGGCCTGAATTACAGGAAACGCTGGTATATAGACAACGTCAAGGGGGAGCGGTATTACCTGGATGAAGACGGTGTGCTTCAGGATAAAGGCTGGTTCAAGATTGAGAACGTCAACAGCGTTACCAAGGCAGTGACAGAGAGCTGGTACTATGCCGGGGAAGACGGGGCTGTGTTAAAGGGCGGATATAAGACAATCGGGGATGGGGCAGCAGGACATGGGGCGGCAGAGAATACGGCAGCAACGGAAAGGACTTATTATTTCGATGCAAACGGGCTGAACTACCGGAAACGCTGGATAACGGATAATAACGGTGACAAGCGTTATATGGGCGATGACGGAGCCATGAAGAAAAAGGAATGGTTTGTCATCAGCGGCCTGGACTCCAGGAATGCGGATTATAATAACTGGTACTATGCAGAGAGCGACGGAAAGGTCATCGTGGACAAGTGGCATAAGATAGACGGGAAGTACTACTGCTTTAACGCCTCCGGCGTTATGCGCAAGGGCTGGCTTACAGAGACTCCGGAGGATGACGACAAGGAGAGCTCTTATTACTACTGCGCAGAGGACGGCGCCAGGGCCGCGGGATGGCAGTGGCTGGAGATACCGGAAAGCTGGATGGATAATTCCGATGTGGCGGATTATGTCCAGGAACATGGACAGTATGCTTATTTTTATTTCAGCACGACCTCAGGAAAGAAGAAACGTTCCGGAGGCGGTAAGCAGGAGAAGGATGTGGACGGCGTCACCTATTGTTTTGACAGCTACGGCATCATGTATCCCGGATGGGTGAAAATGAGCAGTACCGTGCCTGAAATCAAGGGATACCGCTATTTCTACCGGACGGAGACAGAAAAGGACAAGAAGTATATTCCCGGAGAAAAGGTGGAAAGCGCCTGGCTTAAATTAGAGGGCCCTCCGGATGCCAGCGGTTCAGGGCAGAAGGAGTGGTATTACTTCGATAATACAGGAAAACCGGTATGCGGCGGCGAGGACAGCTATGAGATAAAGAAAATCGGCGACGGGTATTATATTTTCGATATGTTCGGCGCGGCCCAGTACGGCCTGGTTGAGGTAAAGGGCGACTTTTATTACTGCGGCCCAGAGGATGGGGACAGGAAATGCACGGTGGGGAAAGCCATGGTGGATGACGGCGTCAGCGCCTCCCGTTCACAGTATTACTTTGATATCAAGGGCAAGGGCGTTACAGGTATCAAGGACGGTTATGCATACTACAAGGGGAAGCTGCAAAAGGCGGATAAGGCTGCCCGCTATGAGGTGTTCGACATTCCGGGGGAAGGAAAATGCCTGGTAAATGTCTCCGGGAAAGTGATGAAGAATACAAAGGTGACTGACGGCAATGGCCAGAAATGGGAGACCGGAGCCGGCGGAAGTATTAAGGTTTATGGGTCGGATGAGGTTGCGGAGCTGGAGGTGCCGGAGGCTACGGTGTCGTATTAACGTTTGTATAAATACTTAGAAGTACATCTTTAGATGAATTGCCAGAACTCATTAATGAGATTAAAGGGGATAGCGGCATAATAGGGACAGCCAAGAAAAACATTGATTTTTCTAGCGTTGTCACGGCGTAAGTCAACCTTGTTCAAGTGATTTGTGTAGGTTGGGTGGAATAGAGGTTGAGGATGATTGAAAAGTCAGAGTGGCTTCTTGATTGTTTATTTTTACCCAATCTTATAAGCAGCAAATTTTAATAGGGGATGGAGGGTGGCTTAGCCGAGACGTGGTAGTGTTACCGTTCTCGGCTAATTGCCGTGTTTTAGCTTATATATGAACCCGCTGATTAGATAAATGTTGAATGCGAGAGGTAGAAATGAGAAATGTTGATTGATCCGTTTAAAAACAAAGTTTGGCTATCATCGCCCACAATGCACGGTGAAGAATTGAAGTATGTTACCGAGGCTTATGAAACAAATTGGATGTCTACGGTAGGTAAGAATATTAACGAAGTAGAGCGATTGGTTGCTGAAAAGGTTGGTGTCCGATATGCAGTCGCATTATCGGCAGGAACAGCATCTCTACATCTTGCCATGAAGCTTGCGGGCGAAGCTATGTATGGTCAGCCTGAAATCGGAAAAGGGGCGTTGAATCAACGAAAAGTTTTCTGCTCTGACGTTACGTTTGATGCCACGGTGAATCCGATCGTCTATGAGGGCGGTATTCCTGTTTTCATTGATACCGAGCGCGACACCTGGAATATGGCACCTGTGGCTTTGGAAAAAGCATTTCAGATTTACCCGGATGTCAAGGTAATCGTGGTTGCACACCTGTATGGAACACCGGGAAAGCTTGATGAAATAAGAACGATAGCTACTGCCCATGGAGCTGCCATCATAGAGGATGCAGCAGAATCCCTGGGCGCTACTTATAAAGGAAAACAGACAGGCAGTTTTGGAGACTATGGTTGTGTCAGTTTCAATGGAAATAAGATCATTACCGGCTCATCCGGTGGAATGTTCCTGACCAATTCCAAAGCGGATGCTGAGAAGGTACGCAAGTGGTCAACACAAAGTCGGGAAGCAGCTCCTTGGTATCAGCATGAGGAGATTGGATATAACTACCGCATGAGTAATGTGATTGCTGGAGTTGTGCGAGGGCAGATTCCATATTTGGAGGAGCATATCGCACAAAAGAAAGCCATCTATATGCGATATAAAGAAGGTCTGAAAGACCTTCCTGTGCAGATGAATCCTTATGATGAAAATAATAGTGAGCCGAATTTTTGGTTGAGCTGCATGATGATTGATAAAGATGCCATGTGCGAACAGGTTCGTGGAGAGCAGAAAGCACTCTACATAAGCGAACCAGGCAAGAGCTGCCCGACAGAGATTCTGGAAACTCTGGCTAAGTATAATGCAGAAGGTCGTCCGATCTGGAAGCCGATGCACGAACAGCCACTTTTCCGAATGAATCCGTTTATCACTAGAGACGGAAATGGAAGAGCCAAAACGAATGCCTATATCGAAGGCGGTTGTATGGATGTGGGTTTGGATATTTTTGAAAGAGGTTTGTGCCTGCCGAGTGATAACAAAATGACTGCTGAGGAGCAGGAGCAGATTATTGAGATTGTTAGGAGTTGCTTCTGACGCTCTGAAACACAAATGAGGAAGAAGCATGGAGATAAAGATTAACATTGCAATTATTGGCGCAGAGCGTGTAGGGGTCAGTTGGTTCGAAATAAGAAACAACGAAATAAAGTGCTGTAGGAGGACTAAAGAATATGGAGCATAAAAAGGGCTTTTATGAAAAGTACATAAAACGTCCTCAGGATTTTCTGTGTTCATTACTTGCGTGTATCGTTTTAAGTCCTATTATGCTGGTGATTGCGATTCTGGTAAAGATTAAGATTGGCTCCCCTGTCCTGTTTGCTCAGGAAAGACCGGGATTACATGGAGAGATATTCAAGTTGTACAAGTTCCGGACAATGACCAATGAGAGCGGTGAAAATGGGGAGTTACTGCCGGATGAACAGCGCCTTACACCTTTTGGAAAACTGCTTCGTTCTACGTCGCTGGATGAACTGCCGGAATTGGGGGCCATTCTGTCCGGACGGATGGCGGTTTGCGGACCCCGGCCGCTTTTGCCTAAATATCTTCCCCTCTACAATGAGCATCAGGCTAGACGGCATGAGGTCAGACCGGGCTTTACCGGGTTGGCACAGGTAAATGGAAGAAATTTTATAAGCTGGGAAGAAAAGTTTGATTTGGATGTGAAGTATGTAGACCGCATTACATTTCTTGGTGATTGGATAATCATCTTTAGGACCGTATGGACTGTATTGAAACGAGAAGGGATAAATTCTGAAACCTGCGCAACCATGGAAGAATTTAAGGGTACAGAAATTGCTGAATTAAAAGACAATACGGAGGTAAAGATATGAGAAAATTGGCAATTATCGGTGCGAGTGGTCACGGAAGGGTAGTTGCAGATATTGCAAGAAAGAATGGTTACAGTGAGATCGTTTTTTTAGACGATGATGAGAATATCCATGAATGCGGAGGTTATCCGGTCATAGGGAAAAGTGCCGAAGCTGGAATGATAGATGCTGATGTAATCGTCGGGATTGGCAATGCAAGTGTTCGGAGGCGGATACAGGAATCCATTCCAGATGAAAAACTGATTATACTCATTCATCCGGATGCAGTTGTTGCAGAAGATATAGTAATAGGTACAGGAACTGTAGTTATGGCTGGCACCGTAATCAATCCGGGAGCAAGGATAGGAAAGGGCTGCATCATCAACACCTGTTCGTGCGTAGATCATGATTGTGAAGTGGGCGATTATGTACATATTGCGGTGGGGAGCCATTTGTGCGGGACTGTCTCTGTGGGAAATGGAACATGGATCGGTGCAGGAGCAACCGTCAGTAATAATGTTTCTATCTGTTCCAACTGCATGATTGGTGCTGGATCAATAGTAGTGAAGAATATTGATTTAGCCGGAACTTATTTTGGAGTTCCGGCAAGAAGCATTATATAAAAGAAATGGAGTAAAACAATGGCATTAACATTGATGTACATTACAAATAATCCTATTACGGCACAAATTGCACAGGAAGCAGGAGTTGATCGTATCTGGATTGATATGGAATACATAGGCAAAGATGAAAGACAAGGCGGGATGGATACGGTCAGGAACCATCATACTATTGATGATATTAAAAAAATGCGCCCGATTGTTACGAATGCGGAACTTATGGTCAGAGTAAATCCGTTACACACGGCTACTGATGATTATTACGGCTCTGAGGATGAGATTAATCAGTCGATTGAAGCAGGTGCAGATGTAATAATGCTTCCGATGTTTAAAACTGCTGATGATGTTAAAAGATTTGTGAGCTATGTCGATGGCAGAGCAAAGGTACAGCTTCTTGTGGAAACAGCCGAAGCAGCAGCTAAAATTGATTCTATTCTGGAAGTTCCAGGAGTTGACGAGATTCATATTGGACTAAATGATTTACACCTTGCTATGCACAAAGCTTTCATGTTTGAACTGATTTGTGATGACACAGTTGCAAGTCTTTGCAAAAAAATGAAAGCAAAAGGTATCAAATATGGATTTGGTGGAATTGCTCGAGTTGGATATGGAATGCTTCCGGCAGAGTATATTATTGCAGAACATTATCATCTTGGTTCAACAGCAGCTATTCTCTCCAGAGGTTTCTGCGATGCCAATATTGTGAAAGACCCTATGGAGATTGAAGCTATTTTTGTAAAGGGCGTAAGAAATATAAGATTGAAGGAGCATGAGGTTGCTCAATATAGTGAAGAACAATATCTGAAAAATTTGGATATAATACGAGAAAAGGTTTCGGTAATAGCAGCGAATAAAAAAGGAAAAGGTTAAATTAATGAAAAAGGTTTGCATGATAACTACAGTGTCGTTGACACTTAAGGTTTTTGTTGTGGAAACAGCTAAATATTTACATAAACAATGTGGTTATGATGTAACCCTGATTTGTGATAATGATGAAGAATTTAAAATTTCATTACCCAATTATATCCATTATATTCCCGTACATATGGCAAGAGGTGTAGACATTAGTGGCATAAAGTCTATTGTTGATTTCATTAAAATCTTTAGGAATGAAAAATTTGACATGGTTCAGTATTCCACACCGAACGCTGCCTGTTATGCAAGCATTGCAGCTAGAATAGCGAAGGTTCCTGTCCGATTATATTGTCAGTGGGGGATTCGTTATGTTGGAATGGATGGAGTGTCTCGAAAAATCTTTAAAGTTATTGAGAAAGTGGTATGTAGAAATTCAACAGATATTCGGGCTGTCAGTCCAATGAATAAGGCATTTGCGGTATCAGAAGGGCTTTATCCAGAAGAAAGAGCCATTGTTGTAGGAAAAGGCGGTACGATTGGTGTCGATATGCAGAGGTACGAGATTTCAAAAAAGACAGGCTATCGTTCCGCAATTCGCAATCAATACGGTATATCTAATGAAGCTTTTGTATATGGTTTTGCCGGGCGTGTTTCGGTGGATAAGGGCTTTACAGAATTACTGGCAGCATTTCGGAAAATTACAGAATCGGAGTCAGATGCGAAGCTGCTTATTGTTGGCTCTATGGAAGATAATTGCGATGTTCCGGCTGATATTTTGGAGTGGGCGAGAAAATCAGAGCAGGTTGTTATGACCGGAATGGTTGACGGGGCGAAGATGAATGAATACTATTCGGCAATGGATGTATTGGTTCATCCGACCTATAGAGAGGGTTTTGGAATGGTACTCCAGGAAGCTGGAGCATTGGGGATTGCCATGATTACTACAAAAATCCCCGGCGCTTCGGAGGTAATGGAGGATGGGATTTCTTGTGTACTCGTAGAGCCGAAGAATATATACGATCTTGCTGGTGCAATGAAAATGTTGATTGCGGATCGAAGACGGACGAAGGAGATTGGGCAAGCAGCGTATGAAAGAACAAAGCAATATTATGATCGCCTAATTATGCTTAAAAACCAGAAAGCAGACTATGAAAAACTTTTAAGTCAATGAGGGAGGGACTTAAGTATCATGAGAATTGTATTAACAGATAAGGACCTAGATAATAGTGGATTTCCCTCTGATGTACAAGTGACAAAAATCACATATAAAACCATGGATGACTATGATCATAACAGCGATGTCGTTGCAATTGCTGGATCAAGAGCAATTGCTATGAAAGCCGACAAGATGGATTTCCCAGGTTTGAAATTATTTCAGTTAACAAGTGCTGGATTTGATGGTGTTCCGCTGGCAGAATTCAAAGATAAAGGTGTAATAGTTGCAAATGCCGGAAGTACATATAGTGTTCCGATTGCAGAAACGGTTGTGTTTGGAATGCTGCTTATGGCAAAAAAACTTCACTCAAATCCAAACAATCGCCACGCAAAGATTCAGCGTCATTATATCGAAATCCAGGAACTATATGCGAAGAAGGTCATGATTCTAGGGACTGGAAGCATAGGGACAGAAATTGCAAAACGCCTTTTCGGATTTGACATGACTGTAGATGGATATGCACAGAGCGAAAGAACAAGACCTTATTTCAATCGTGTTATTTGCGGACGTAAAGCGTTAGCTGAAGAAATTGGAAACTATGACTATGTAATCTCAACTTTACCGGACAGTGAAAGCACAAAAGGTTTTTTTGACAAAGAGTTGCTCAGCAGAATGAAACAGACTTCGGTGATTGTAAATGTAGGGCGAAAAGCGGTATTCAAGGAAGATGCTCTCTTTGCGGCCCTAAAGACCAGGTCTATTGGCGGCGCGGTTCTGGATATGTTTGAGCGTATCCCCAATCCGGTTACGAACAGATTCAGAAGACTTCGTAATGTTATTATATTGCCGGGCGTAGCAGCCATTTCACAAGAAGTTAATGTACGATTAAAGACGTATTGTGAAGCGAATATATTATCTGCTATAGAAGGAAAAAGATAATGGGTATAGTTAATGAGGTAGAATAAATGTTTTTCAGTATTATAATTCCAATCCACAATTCAGAAAAATATCTGAGACAATGCATAGATAGTATATTGACGCAAACTTGCAGGGATTTCGAAGTTATTTTGGTCAATGATGGATCGAAAGATGATAGTCCGAGAATTTGTGACCAATACTGCGACGAAGATACGCGGTTTCATGTGATTCACCGAAAACAAGGGAAAGGAGCCGCATCAGCTCGAAATGCAGGAACCAATATGGCGTCAGGAGAATACATTGTCTATATTGATAGTGACGACTATATAGAAGATGCAATGCTCCTGGCGGATATAAAAAAACAGGCAGAAAAGGGATATGATGTCATTTGTTATAAGTTCAGAAAATATTTTGAGGATACTGATGAAATGACAGCCTGCACTTTTTCAATGCCAGCACCAATAGAGGGTGAAACAATAGGAGACTATGTAAACAGACTCGTGAAATGTGATGCGTTTTACTGTGCGCCTTGGACAAAAGCCATTCGCAGGAAAATCCTGGTGGATGGAGGAGTTAAATTTAAAGAAGGGCTGTTGAGCGAAGATCAAGAGTGGTATTACCATGTTTTGATTGGAGCAAATTCTATTATTGGCATTGACAAGAGTTACATTATATACAGGCAGCACAAGAGCTCCACCTCAATATCCTGGACAATGAAAAACCTGACAGACACAATTAGAATAATCATGTTTTGGAAAAAAGAAATCGAAAGAACTAATTTGCCAGACGGCTATAAAAATGCACTTTTAAACTCAATAGCGAAATTATACTGCAATTTGCTTATTGGGTATACAAGGTATTCTAATATTGATAAGAAAAGTGAGTATAATAATTTGAAAAAATTAGCTGGTTTGATGGATTACCACATAAATCCGAGAGTTAATACTTTCTATAAAGTATATAAAGTTGGCGGATTTACTGCATTGATGATGGTATTGAAGATAATTTGTAAGTTGAGGTAGTTATAGATGGAGAAGAAAGCTTTACCGAAGGTGTTGGTTGTTACAACGAATGCTTGGAGGGATAATACAGGAATCAATACGTTGATAGAGTTTTTTAAATGCTGGAATCCAGATCGTATCGCGCAGATTTATACAAAATCAACGCTTCCTAAAACCACAGTTTGTAATAAGTTTTTCAGTATTTCAGAGAATGCTGTCATGAGAAGCGTAATGAATAGAAGCATTACGACTGGAAAGAAAGTTCATAACGAGACTGTTAATTCAAGTCTGGACAATCCATCAGCAAAAGAAGAACAAAAAATATACTCCTATAAGGGTAATGTTAGGGAATTCTTATCTTTCTGCCGAGAATTTGTTTGGAAATTTGGAAAATGGAAAAACACAGAGCTGGACCATTTTATTGATGAATTTGACGCGGATGTGCTGTTTATTCCGATTTATCCAACAATATATATGGGAAGAATTCAGAAGTATATTATTAGCCGTACTCAAAAACCTGTGGTGTCCTATTTAGCGGATGACAATTACACCTACAGGTCTGTACATAAAAATCCGATTTCTCTGATTCATCGACACATTCTGCGAAAATATGTGAAGTATATTGTTGAACATAGCACGAAGCTAATGGTAATTTCACCAAAACAGAAGGAAGAGTATGACAGGCTTTTGGAGGTGGATAGCGTAGTTATGACAAAAGGGATTGATTTCGATCCGTTTAAGGCTTATCAAGTTGGAAATCCGATTAAGATGGTATACACGGGTAAGCTGATTATTGGCCGTTGGAAATCTCTGGCAGCAATTGCGGAGGCTTTTGGAGGAATCAATCGAGATGGTATTAAGATTATGCTTGATATTTACACCACAGATTCTTTGACGGAAGAGCAGAAGAAATTGCTGAATCGTAACGGCTGCTCTGTTAAAGGTGCTTTGACACTGGAGCAGGTGAATGGGGTTCAGAAAGAAGCAGATATTCTTGTTTTTGTGGAGAGCCTTGAAAAGAAATTCAGGAACACAGCCAGACTTTCCTTCTCTACCAAGATTACAGATTATCTGAGAAGCGGAAAGTGCATTTTTGCGGTCGGAGGTAAGGATATTGCACCGATTGATTACTTTAATCGATACGACTCCGCAGTGACGGCAATCAGTTATGAACAAATTTCAGAGAAATTGATGGATTTGGTATATAACCCAGACTTAGTTTTAGAGTATGCAAAGAAGGCATATGACTGTGGTGTGGAGCACCATGAACGGGAGCGTATGGATCGTATTTTAATTCATATAATCGAACAGGCAAATTTGAAGTAGAGGAGGAAACGCAATGGGAAGTAGAATCACAAAATCCGTGTATCCAGGAATTGATATCGGAAAATTTTTGTGTGCATTTCTGATTCTCTTTTACCATTATTTTAGCGAGCATGGTTCACTGCCTGGTCTATTGGGAGAAGCACTTTCCTTGTATGCGGTGGCCGTTGCGCTCTTTATGACCATCAGTGGGTTTCTTCTTTATAATAAGCTTGAGGGGATTGATAACAAAGAAGCACGATGGAGTATTGTAAAAAAACAGGTTTGTAGAATTTATAGAATATATCTTTTGTGGAGTATTCCCTATCTGATTTTTACAATTTGGTATTGGGACTGGAGTTCTATTTCAGTTAGCTATATTATTTGGGAAGTTCAGAGATGGGTTTTTAACTCAACCTTTTATACAATTTGGTTTATGCCAATGTTGGCAATCGGTACATTGCTAACCTTTTGGCTTACTGAAAGATTACCGAATGCCGCTGTTAACGCGCTAGGAATTTTGTGCTACATGATCGGAGCACTTTCTCTCACGTACCAATTTATAGGTTATCAGCTTCCGGGCTTTGCACGTTTTGTTGAATTTGAGAACCTTTGGATCGGTGGGGCAAGGGGGTGGTTATTCTATGCGTTTCCGTTAATCCTGGTTGGCAGATACCTGGTTGCCCATAAGGATAAAATGAATCCCCTACCTATGGCGTGTTTATCATGCTGCTGCACTCTTGTGATGTTGGCAGAAGCCCTATTGATTCGAAAAATATCGGGAGGGCATACAGGAATTGATTTGACTATTATGATGATTCCTACGGTATTCTGCATTTTGGGATTTCTGATTTCAATCCGTTTGTCAAATGGAGAATATGCAAGATGGATGCGAAATATGAGTACATTGATTTTTATGAGTCAGAGATTATTTTTGACAGTATTACCGCAGTGCTTTCCAGTGGTGTTTTTCTTTGTATTTATGAATAAATATATTGGAGCAACAGCGATTATCTTGGTGACGGTTCTTTTTTCATCGTTTGTTATTCAAATATCAAAAAAGAAAGCGTTTTTTCAAAAATTATATTAACTTTATAGTGTAAAAACTGAATACAACGAGATGGGGAGAATTATATGCCAAATGCTGTATTTGCTAAGCAAATAGAATGCAAAGGGAGATTTAACCATGAAAGTAATGCAAATAAATGCAGTATATGCTTCTGGGAGTACAGGGTATATTGTTAGTGATATTCATACACTTTCGATTGAGAATGGAATTGATTCATATGTTGCATATTCTACATCACCATTAGCGAGAAACGAAATTGTTAATGGATATCAAGTAGGAAATACTATTGGGAAAAAGATTCATGCTTTATTAGGAAGGATAAACGGGAAGCAAGCATATTTTTCCAAAATTGCAACATGGAATCTATTAAAGTATATTGAAACAGTAGAACCGGATATTGTGCATTTACATAATCTACATAGTAATTTTATTTATCTAAATATGCTCCTTGACTATTTAGCGAAAAAAAGGATAAAAACAATTATCACATTACATGATTGCTGGTTTTATACGGGGGGATGTTTTCATTATGTATCTGCAAGATGTGAAGGATGGTTAAAAGAATGCGGTCATTGCCCTAAGAAAAAAAAGGATACCCCCGCATTATTCTGTGATGCTTCAAAGAAAATACTAAAGGATAAAAAGAAGTATTTGTGTAGGATAAATGATTTAACAATAGTTGGAGTGTCTGAATGGATATCGCATGAGGCAAAGAGGACTTTTCTGGGAAGTAAAAAGATTATTACAATACATAATGGAATTAATACAGATTTTTTTAGGCCAAGTTATTCTGACTTTAGAATAAGGAATGGGATTGGCAACGAAAAATTTGTGATTTTAGGTATAGCAAATAAATGGTTATTACCTATTAATCAGACATTATTAACTGCGATAATTGATTTTTTGAATGAAGATATGGTTTTTGTTATGATAGGCTGTACAGAAAAACAGAGACAGATATTACCTGAAAAAATCAAGGCATTTCCATTCATTTCTGACAGGATCCAATTGAAAAATATTTATTCTGCTTGTGACGTATTTACGAACTGTACATGGGAAGAATCTTTATCTTTAGTTAACGTAGAAGCACAAGCATGTGGAGTACCTGTCGTCACATATTCAGACACTGGGGTATACGAAACAGTTGATAGTATGTGTGGTTTTAAAGTAAGAAATGGAGACATCAAAGAGTTTTTAAATGCGATTCAGACTGTAAAAAACAAGAAAAAACAAAGCTATTCTAAAAAATGTAGAGATTTTGTTGTTAAGGAGTTCAATAAGGGGACAAACTATAAGAAATATTTAGAATTATATAAAAATGAGAGTGTAATATGAGTGAAAATAGAAATAATCAAATTTTAACGATAGACACGATATATATAGTGTTTTTTTCAATGTATTATATATTACCTTCGGTTTCAGCAAAATTTACATTCCTTTTTCCATTAGCGTTAGTCTTTGTTTATATTGTGATAGGTACAATACGAAATGGTATGAAATTGTCGACCATTATTGTAAGATATTTATTCCTAATCGCTTTTATATCATTCTTGTACATGATTTTGACTGATGCAAGTTCAATCGCGGCCGATGTATCAGACCGAGGATTAAAAAGGTTTTTAAGTAAATATTATCAAATGGCTATGATGTTTTTTCCTTTACTTTTTTTAAAGAGAATAATAGATTTTTCTTCTTTTAGAGTAAAAAAACTTGTACTTATTTTTTCGTATGCACTATTTGCATATGTAATGTATATTACGATACAAGAACTAAGAATTAATCCGAATGTTACAAGAGCTTGGGCAGGATTCGAAGAAAACAGTCCAAACAATGTTGCAAATTATTATTTTGTTTATGCAATACCTTTTATAATAGCAATAAGCACTATGTTAGCGTGTAAAGCAAAAAAGAATGTGGTTAAAGCAATTATGGTAGCACTGATCATCTATCAGGTTTATTTTTTACTTTTGGCACAATTTACGTTATCTGTTTTAATATCGATTATTGGCATTTGTGCAGAAATATATTGTAATACGAAGCCTGGGAGAAATAAAACAGTCCTTGTATTGTTATTTGCTACTTTTGCAATTCTATCTCCGTTGCTTTTTAAAATAGCAGCATCACACGTGCCGTCTGAGCAGATGGCAATTCGACTATATGAGATTTACTATTTCTTAGTGGGAGGTGATGTTTCAGGATACAATATGAATGGACGGATGACATTATATACTGAATCAATAAAGGCTTTTTTGATATCGCCATTTTGGGGCAATAGACATTTGGATTTTGATGGTCATGCAACATTCCTAACTGTATTATCAGATCTGGGTTTATTAGGAGGCATTCCATTCTACTATTTGTATTTTTCATCACAGAAAAGAGTAAGAGCTTTTATTAAGGATAAAGGTAATTGTTACTGGCCTGTTTTTTTAATGTTAGTTTTAATGGGATTTACAAATCCTATACATACAGCACTACCGTTAATGTATGTAGCATGGTTTTTAGTACCATTATCAATCGAAACCTTTATGGAATACGAGGAGATAACTTATGGAATCGTGGAAAACTGATGTGATTCAAATTGTGATAAATATGATTAAATATAGAAAATTCCAACTATTGTTAGTAGCTATCAAAAGAAAAATTAAATCGAGAAATAGGGGATGGGTAAATCCTGATTTCTATATTATTATACCCATCAATCTATTGGGCATATGGTTCAATGGTCGGAGAGGAGGCAACTGCATATGAATAGTTGGGAAATAGATGTTGCTGTTTTGGTTATTTTTTTTAAGCGAGATAAACAATTCTTTAAAACATTTGAAGCTATTAAAATGGCTAGACCACGAAAACTTTTATTATGGCAGGACGGGCCAAGAAATGATGATGACATGCGGGGTATCTTAGCGTGTCGTAAAATTGTAGAAAATATTGACTGGGATTGTGAAGTTTATCGTTTTTACAATGAAAAAAACTTTGGATGTGATCCTTCAACATATTATAGCCACAAATGGGCTTTTTCAATAGTAGATAAATGTATTGTTCTTGAAGATGATTTTGTCGCAAATAGAAGTTTTTTCTTGTTCTGTAAGGAATTATTGGTTAAATATGAATTTGACGACAGAATCAATCATATTTGCGGGATGAATTTGCTTGGTGAGTATAAAGATTACCCTTATGACTATTTTTTTGGTTTTACCGGCACAAATGCCTGGGCAAGCTGGAAAAGGGTGATTGATGGATGGGAAGAAAGCTATTCGTTTTTAAATGATGAACGCTATATGTACCAACTCCGCCAACTATATGGCAAAAGATTCATAGGCTGGCATAAAGTAGCTAAGCAAAGGAAAGGTACAGGTGTTCCTTATTGGGAGAGTATCTTGCTTTTTGATAGTTTGTTAAACTCAAGATTGGCAATTGTATCTACAAAAAATATGGTGCAGAATATTGGGATGACAGTAGATTCCACCCATTCTAATACGAATGAAAAGCTTCTTACCAAAACAGAAGCAAGATTGTTTCATTTAGATACTTATGAATTGGAATTTCCTCTAAAACACCCGCCATATGTTGTACCAGAAATGGAATATTACAAACAATTGGACTTGTTTTTTGGAAATGGACATCCATTGGTCAAGCTTGCCAGAAAAGTATATCATTTATGTAAATATATAATTTATGGCGAACTTGGCAATAAGATTAATAGAAAGTTGAGAAAAGAATAATGCTGCTGTCTATCATAATTCCTGTTTATAATTTGGAAAATCATATTGGTCGGTGTCCTGAATCATGCATGGATCAGTCCTATGAGGAAAATAAGTATGAGATTATATGTGTTGATGATGGGTCTAAAGATAATTCAGCACAGATTATAAAAAAATATTCAAAACATGATAATCGGATAAAGTATATCTACAAGGAAAACGGAGGGGTTTCTTCTGCCAGAAATCTTGGCCTTACAAAAGCTTCTGGGGAGTATGTGTGGTTTGTAGATGGGGATGACTGGATTCGAAAAGGTAGTATAAGAGCTATTGGGAATATTATAACATCCATTTCTGAAAAGCCAGATAGTGTTTTATTTGACTCAAAAACAGTATATGAATACGAAAATCAGCAGATTGAATCTGAACCAAGTTACAAAACTGTATGCGGGGATGGGGGGAGGGGTAATCGCAAAATCATATTCAAATAGTGTATGCTGTAGATGGTTTAAAAAATGTACATTGATTAGAAATGGAATATATTTTGATGTAAGTTTGAAATATGCTGAGGATACATTATTGCTCGTAAGATTTCGGACAGTATGTAAGTCAGTTTTGTTAATTGATATCCCATTATATTATTATTATCAACGAAATGGATCTGCAATGCAAGATATAGATGCTGCTCAACATGCCCTTTGTATGCTTAAATTGGCAGAGGTTTATAAAACAGAGAGCAGACATGTTTCTGAAGAAGTTAGAAATAGAATGAGCAATGCATATATACGAGCGATGCAGGCTTTTTGTAGGGATTTGTGTTTATATTGTAGCGATAAGAATACTGTTAAGGATATTATGTATTTGCTAAAGTCAAAGTCATTTTATCCTTATGGAATAGACAGAGGCAATTTCAAAATAGATAAAAGACAAAGCACAAAGAATGACATAATGAACTGGATGTTTGGATTATTGTCAATAGAACCTTATTTTTGGCTGTGTTGGAGAACATGTTCAATAATAAGAATAAGAGAGTAAACATTCATCTTTAACATTGATTATTTTGCCCCAGTCTTTGATGAGTGATAATTGGGAAGGAGTAATATGAGTAAATACACGGTATGTGGATATGATATAGATATATTACATGATAGGATGCTGAAGGTTGCAATTGAGGTTGATAGGATTTGCAGGGAACATGGATGGAAATGCTCGTTATATGGGGGATCTGTGTTGGGAGCTATTCGTCATAATGGATTCATTCCATGGGATCATGATATTGATATGTGCATGCCTAGAAAGGACTATGATTGTTTCGTCAAATATATGATGACACATCCAAATGAAAAGATTTTTTTTAGTAATTACAAATCTGAGAAACGATATCCAAATAGTTGGGGTAAAGTTAGATTAAATGGTACAGTTTTTGTGGAAAAAGAATTGTTAGCGCTCAAAGAGCTACATAATGGCGTATTTATCGACCTGCATCCAATTGATAATGTAACACCTCAGACGCTCAATTTGCAAGTGAGATTGGCGATGTTTTGGTCATGTGTTGGGAAGGTCAAGAGCGGAATTTATTTTGGATCAAAAAAAAAGATACAAATTTATAATATGTTTTTATGGCTGCCATATGATGCAATTAATGCTTTTCGGGAATTTTCAATGAAAGTCTTAAAACCATTTAAAACAAAATATGTATACAAGGTGGCTCATCCTAATAATGGTATATATGCGATTGAGAGAAGCACTTTTGAAGATTTAATTGAACATCAGTTTGAAGAACATCAATTTTTTATTCCAAGAAATTATGATAAATTCTTAACTAAGAGATATGGAGAATATATGCAGATTCCACCGGAGTCAGAAGTGTATGAATGCTGCACATCAATAGTGGAGTGTAAATTATGAGTAGTCTAGAAGAAAAATCCAATAAACAACTTAAAACTGGAGCAGTACTTTCGTATTTGGCAATTGGAATAAATATTGTGTCGGCTTTAATATATTCTCCATGGATGTTATCTAAAATAGGTTCTGGAGATTATGGACTGTATAGTTTGGCATCTTCTTTGATAAACATGTTTTTGTTGGATTTTGGTATTAGTTCTGCTGTTTCTAGGTTTGTTTCAAAATATGTTGCCGAAGGTAAACAGGAGAAGGTAGATCAGTTGCTTGGCGTTGTTTTTAAACTTTTTATGGGTATTGCAGCTGTTATTAGTGTCGTATTAATAATGATTTACTTTTTCATCGATCAAATTTATATTTCACTGACACCAAGTGAATTGAGTAGATTTAAAATTGTATATATTATATCTGCAACTTATAGTGTTGTTTCGTTTCCATTTACTACTACCCTTAATGGTGTATTAACATCTTACGAAAAATTTATCCAGATGAAATTATGCGATGTAGGAAACAAGATAATAACTGTTGTACTCATTGTCATAGTACTTTCAAATGGATATGGATTATATGCACTTGTTGCAATTAATGCAGCTCTTAATTTGGTGTGTTTTTTTGCAAAGTGGATTGTTATAAAGAAAGTGACACCAGTAAAATTACCTATACGTTTTTGGGATATAACTTTATTGAAGGAGATATTTAGTTTTTCTATTTGGGTGTTAATTAATTCAATTTGCTCAAGGCTAATTATGAATATTTGCCCCAATATTTTAGGGATTACTTCGGGAACAATGGCTATTACTATATTTAGCTTTGCATCAGTAATAGAAGGATATTCATATACATTTTCCAGTGCAATTGACGGAATGTTTATGCCTCGAATAGCACGGATTACCTATAAAGAAGGGAATATGGACAAGATACTTTCATTAATGATAAAAGTGGGAAGATTTCAATACCATTTGGTTGGATTAGTGCTAATTGGATTTGTATGCGTAGGGAAAGAGTTTATAAATATATGGCTTGGAAATGACTACAATTCTGTTTATTATTGTGCGGTATTTCTTTTACTACCAACACCATTTTATCTTTCACAACAAATTGGAAAAAACACAATGGTTATGGTGAATAAAATACGATATTTAACATGTGTTAATGTTATAAAGGCGGGATTGAATGTGGTTTTTGTTTTCTTTTTGTCAAAATTCTGGGGGGTAATAGGTGCTTGTATTTCAATTTGCGCTGTCTACTTTTTTAGGAATTTTGCTAATATGTATCTCTATAAAACGAAATTGGGACTTGATACCAAAATATTTTATGTAAAATGTTATGGTAGAATGTCTATCCCTATGCTAATTACGTTAGTGGTAGGTTTTGTTATACAAAAGGCGAGTACCAAAATCGGATGGGGTATTTTGGGAATTAAGGTTCTTATGATTATAGGAATATATCTGCTATTTATGTGGCTTATTGCATATAACGACGACGAGAAAAAAATGATAAAGGGATTAGTAAATAAAATTGCTCACAAGTAAGGAGTATATATGGATCGCAGAATTCTTGAAAAGGTAAAAATACCTGAAGCTATCCGAGTTCCATTTTTGGGCGGAAAAATATATCAGTATTTATCCAAAAAAGAAAATGGATTAATTCAGACTGAATGTATATCGGAGAATGCTTTAAATTCAGAGAAAAGAACAGAAAAGGTCATTGCATCAATGACATCTTTTCCGGCACGTATCGAATATGTACATATTGCATTGAAATCTCTAATGACTCAAAGTTACAAACCAGATCGTATAATTCTATGGTTGGCAGAGGAACAATTTCCAGAACATCATCTTCCGCAGCAGTTGCTAGAACTTCGGAATTATGGGCTTGAGATCAACTGGTGTGAAGATTTATATGGGCATAAAAAATATTATTATTGTCTTTTGTACCAACAACCAGACGAAGTTATTATAACTTTTGATGATGATATTATTTATCCGGTTGATGCTATAAAACGTTTAATAGATAAACATATTCAATATCCTAACTGCATTGTCTGTGAACGTGCTCAGGCTATAGATTATAAAAAAGATGGCACGTTGAAAAATCCAGGAAGATGGAAAACAATTTCTGAGATTGGATGCAAACAACCATCCTATAGCCTTAATCCTTCACCAGGGGGCGGTTGCTTAATTCCATATAATGGTTTTTACAAGGATGCAAAAAATACAAAGAAAATTAGAGATTTGGCATATAAAAATGATGATTTATGGTATATGTTTATGGCCGCCGAGAATGGGACTAGAACAGTAAAAACACAGAAATATCATAAGCCATTTTCTCTAATTAGTGAATCACAAACGGTGCAAATGGCCACAGAGAATGTTGTGGGAAATCGTAACCAGATTATTATGGACAGGCTTAGAAAAGAGTACCCAGTGGCCTACGAACGGATTTTACATGATGAGGATTGAACAACACGAAAAACGAGAATATTTTAAAAAAATTTCTTCAGTTAGCCAATTCATATGTGCGTTAATGGTCGTTGGTATCCATTCGTATAATGCGGGAGAATTAACTTAGTATCACTGCACGAATAGAGGGAAGCCTTTCTCATGGCTTATTTACAGCAGCAGTGCCTACCTTTATGATTCTTTCGTTTTTTTGTTCTAATAGAAATCAAAGTTTTGAATCGATTACTTATGAGTTTTATCTGATTCATTATGTTGTTTTACGGGGCGATTTTGGGATTAACAAGTTTTGGACAGGTTTCTATAGTTCAGCAGATGTTATTGTTTTTTTGTAGTGATTATCTTGGCTTTTACATTGAAGATAATAACAAAATATTTTAAGCGGTCAGTGTTTACTAAAATTAGTATTTAGTTTTCTCAAAGAAAACAAAATACAAAGTTCTGATACGATAGAAGAGAGGTATGGAAAATGTCTTTATTTACAGGAAAAACTTTAATGATAACCGGAGGAACTGGTTCTTTCGGCAAAGTGGTACTTAACCGTTTCTTACAGTCTGACATCGGAGAAATCCGCATCTTCTCTCGTGACGAGAAGAAGCAAGACGATATGCGCCACGATTTTCAAGCTAAGATGTCTGCTGTGGCGGATAAAATTAAATTCTATATCGGCGATGTACGTGATATGCAGTCTGTGAGAGCTGCTATGCATGGCGTAGACTACATTTTCCATGCAGCCGCTCTGAAACAGGTTCCCTCCTGTGAGTTTTTTCCTATGGAAGCGGTGCGAACCAATGTCATTGGTACAGATAATGTCCTGACTGCTGCTGTCAAGGAAGGTGTCGAGTGTGTAATCTGTCTGTCTACGGATAAAGCTGCGTATCCCATAAATTCCATGGGTATGACCAAAGCTATAGAGGAAAAGGTGGCCATTGCGAAATCCAGAGTGTCCGGTAAAACTAAGATTTGCTGTACTCGCTATGGTAATGTTATGTGTAGCCGTGGTTCTGTTATTCCACTTTGGATTGATCAAATCAAGGCGGGCAACCCGATTACCGTGACAGAACCGAATATGACCAGATTTATTATGAGCTTGGAAGAAGCAGTTGATCTGGTACTCTTTGCTTTTGAGCATGGTGAAAACGGAGATCTTCTTATTAAGAAAGCACCGGCTTGTACTATCCAGACACAGGCAGAGGCAGTGTGTGAACTATTTGGCGGTAAGAAAGAGGATATCAAGGTCATCGGTATTCGTCATGGGGAGAAAATGTATGAGACCCTGTTAACCAACGAAGAATGTGCTAAAGCTGTGGATATGGGGGGATTCTATCGTGTTCCAGCGGATAACCGTGGATTGAATTACGATAAGTATTTCAAGGATGGCGATGAGGCGAGAAACACTTTGATTGAGTTCAATAGTAACAATACCCATAGACTGAATTTGCAGGAGACTATTGACACCATTTCTAAGTTGGAATACATTCAAGACAGATTAGCAGAGGACAAGGATAGTGTGCAATTATAATAGAGGGTATGCTAACACAGTGGAGGACAGATTGAAGGAAATAGGGTATTATCCTTACCCTTTTATAAAAAAACCTTAAAACGTAAAGGGCCAAAAATTGCAGCTATTTTAGATTTTCTGCTGCCAGTTGAAACCTGCTTTTGGGTGGTTCATTTTGCGTATGCGTTTGTTAATAAAAGAAGATTTAAGTGATTGTAAGAAATTGTGTTTGATTTTCTAAAATGTACTAAGCCACATAATAAAAATAATATTAATAAATCCAAAGAAAGAGAAATACAATTGAATATATTGATTACTGGCGCAAGGGGAATGGTGGGAACCGCCCTTTGCGACAACCTAAGAAATATCCGTGATAACAAAAACAGAACCAGGCCCAACCTCCATGTTGAAGAAATTTATGAGTATGATTTAGACTCTACACTGGAGGAGTTGGAAGAATATTGCCAAAAGGCTGACTTTGTATTCAACCTCGCCGGTGTGAATCGCCCAGAGAACCCAGAAGATTTTATGAAGGGTAACTTTGGCTTTGCCTCTGACCTGCTGATTAATTTGAAAAAGCATAATAACAAAGCAGCTATCATGCTTTCTTCTTCTATTCAGGCTACTCTTGCTGGACGCTTCGAAAATAGTGAATACGGCAGAAGTAAGAATGCGGGGGAGGAACTGTTCTTTAATTATGCCAAAGAAACCGGTGCAAAGGTGGCAGTCTATCGCTTCCCAAATCTGATGGGGCATAGTCGTCCCAAATATAATTCGGCGGTGTCTACATTTTGTTGGGCAGTGGCCAATGATGAGAAATTTATAGTAAACGACCGGAATACAGAATTAGAACTTCTCTATATTGATGATCTGGTAGATGGTATGCTTGACCTTCTTGAGGGAAAAGAGCAGCATTGCGAGTTTGACGGTGTGGAGACGATTCTGGATGCCAATGGACGTTTTTGTTGTGTGCCAATAACACATAAGGTTACGTTGGGAGAGATTGTTGATCTGTTGATGCAGTTTAAGGAGCAGCCTAAGACGTTACTGATGCCCAAAATGCCGGTTGGAAGTTTTGCAAAGAAACTGTACAGCCTGTATATGACCTACCTACCGGTAGAAAAGTTTAAATATGAGCTAAAAATGAACTGTGACGCTCGAGGAAGCTTTACTGAACTGCTACATACAGCAGACTGTGGCCAGGTCAGCATTAATATCAGCAAACCGGGAATCACGAAAGGACAGCACTGGCACAACTCCAAATGGGAGTTGTTTATCGTAGTGGCAGGCCATGGGCTGATTCAGGAGCGGAATATCCATACAGGTGAAAAAGTGGAGTTTGAAGTTAGCGGCGATAAGATTGAAGCAGTCCACATGATCCCAGGCTGGACGCATAACATTATCAATTTGTCCGATAAGGAGAATCTGGTAACCGTGATGACTTGTAATGAAATATTTAATCCAGAAAAACCAGACACATTTTATGAGCCAGTGTAGAGGGAGAAAGAAAACGATGAGTGAAAAATTTGCCGTAAAGACCGATTATTCGGATATTCATTTTAGAGATAATGGAAAGCTAAAACTTCTTATTATTGTAGGTACTCGTCCGGAAATTATCCGTCTTGCCGCGGTAATTGATAAGTGCCGTAAATATTTTGACGTAATACTGGCTCATACCGGGCAGAATTATGATTATAATTTGAATGGGATTTTCTTTGAGAATCTGAAGATTGAGAATCCGGAAGTTTATATGGATGCCGTTGGGGACGATCTCGGTGCGACCATTGGCAATATCATTAACTGCTCCTACAAACTGATGAACCAGATTAAGCCGGAGGCGCTCTTGATATTGGGCGACACCAATTCTTGCCTGTCAGCGATTGCAGCAAAGCGCCTGCATATCCCAATCTTTCATATGGAAGCAGGAAACCGCTGTAAAGATGAATGTCTGCCGGAGGAAACAAACCGCCGGATCGTGGACATTATTTCCGATGTGAACTTGGCTTACAGCGAACACGCTCGTAAATATTTACATGAGTGCGGACTGCCGAAGGAGCGTGTCTATGTGACCGGTTCGCCGATGGCGGAGGTACTGCGTCAGAACCTGCCGGAGATTGAAAAGTCAGATATTTTGGAAAAATTGGGACTGGAACCGCAGAAGTATATTTTACTTTCTGCGCATAGAGAAGAAAACATTGACACAGAGAAGAACTTCCTTTCTTTGTTTACAGCAATTAATAAGATGGCAGAGAAATACGATATGCCGATACTATATTCTTGTCATCCCCGTTCAAGAAACCGTATTGACGCTACAGGGTTTCAATTGGACAAACGTGTGATACAGCATGAGCCCCTTGGATTTCATGACTATAACCATCTGCAGATGAATGCTTTTGCTGTTGTTTCAGACTCAGGTACACTGCCGGAGGAGAGTAGCTTCTTTACAAGTATAGGGCACCCCATACCGGCTGTGTGTATCCGTACCTCAACAGAGCGTCCTGAAGCTTTGGATAAGGCTTGCTTTGTGTTAGCGGGTATTGATGAAAGATCGTTACTTCAGGCAGTGGACACTGCTGTGCAGATGCAGTTGGACTGTGATTATGGTATCCCAGTGCCGGATTATGTGGAGGAAAATGTCAGTACAAAAGTAGTTAAGATTATCCAAAGTTACACAGGGGTGGTAAATAAGATGGTTTGGAGAGTCATAGATTAGAAGATTATTATTATGCGGAGAAGTATTATTAATCTTAAGGCTTGAGCAATATAGGAGGTGCCATGTACCATATCCACAAATACTCATACCGTTTTCTATTCCTCCTCTCCATTGCTGTCATTCTATATGCCACATTGTATCGCGAGGCCGGACGGGGAGACATAGAACTTCGCCTTTTCTGGACCATAAAACGCGCCTGGAGTGAACATTCAGGCTATTATTGGTATTTGATTTTAGGAAATATTGCACTGTTTATGCCTTTTGGATTTTTTCTAACTGCCATCCTCCAAAAGCCGGACTGGAAGAAAGCAGCCATGATGGGATTTGTTTTTTCAGCAGCCATCGAGGTGTCCCAGGTCCTTTTGGATAGAGGACTGGGCGAGTTTGATGATGTGCTTCACAATACATGGGGGAGCTTGATGGGATATTGTGCAGCAGTGATACTGGGATATTTGTTCGGGCATCAGAAAGAGCGGTATGAAGGAAAGGTAAAAGGAGCCGGTCTGTTCTTTGGTATGACAATATTAATGTTTACCATTCTAATATTGTACAACAGGCCTGACTGGAGCGTGCGTTTGTGGAGGAGGTAATCATTATGTCTGCTAAGGAGGCTCTTATACCCGTCTTACTAACAGCGCTTCTACCCGTCCTACCAAAAAACACTTGACAAATCCCCCAATAATTATTATGCTTGATAATTATAAATCAAAGCAAATAAACCAAACAAGCAAATCATGCAAACAAAGCAATCCAATCAAACACAACGGTTATGAAGAAGAGGAGTACATCATATAAACCATCAGAGAGGGCGGTCCACTGGCTGAAAGGCGGCCCGGGCAGAGTATGATAGAAGGTAGCTTCTGAACTGGAGCGGTGAAGGATAAAACTGAGAGACTGGCAGGCGGATATTTCCGTATTGCCGCCATGTAAAGTTTCCTTCTGTGTAGCTGCTTCCGACCGGCCTGCGTTAAAGGCCTAATGAGACTGCCGGACATCCGGCAAAACAAAGGTGGTACCGCGGACACTCCGCCCTTTGCCTTCCCTTGACCGGGATTGGCGAAGGGCTTTTTATTTTCAGGCAAACAGGGTCTGTCTGCCGGAAGCCATTTTTCTGTAATTAACCAAACCGTTAATGAGTCCATCAACAAAACCACTAACAGACTTATTAACAAAACCATTAACCCAAATAAATTAGTTACTATAATTACTAAAATTAGTTATCAAAACTAATTATCAAAATTAATTACCAAAACTAATTACCAAAACTTATTACAAAAATTAATTATCAAGACTCATTATTAAAACCCATTATTAAGACCAATTACAAAGACCCATTACAAAAACCATCTACAAAAAAGGAGAACAAACCATGAAGGAACTGGAGAAAACCTACAACCCGGCGGACATCGAAGACCGCCTGTACCAGAAGTGGCTGGACGGAAAGTATTTCCACGCAGAGGTAAACCGCAGTAAGAAACCATTTACCATCGTGATGCCGCCGCCAAACATCACAGGCCAGCTGCACATGGGCCATGCCCTGGACAATACCATGCAGGATATTCTGATCCGCTATAAGAGGATGCAGGGCTACGAGGCGCTGTGGCAGCCGGGTACGGACCATGCTGCCATTGCCACCGAGGTCAAGGTTATTGACAAGCTTAAGAAGGAAGGCGTTGACAAGGCAGACCTGGGACGGGACGGTTTCCTTAAGGAGTGCTGGAAGTGGAGAGATGAGTACGGCACCAGAATCGTGAATCAGCTTCATAAACTGGGTTCATCTGCTGACTGGGACAGGGAGCGTTTTACCATGGACCATGGCTGCTCTGACGCAGTTCTGGAGGTCTTTGTCAAGCTGTACGAGAAAGGCTACATCTATAAGGGGTCCAGAATCATCAACTGGTGTCCTGTATGCCAGACCTCTATCTCTGATGCAGAGGTGGAGCATGTGGAGCAGAACGGCTTTTTCTGGCACATCAATTATCCTGTAGTGGGAGAGCCTGGCCGTTTTGTGGAGATAGCCACCACAAGGCCGGAAACCATGCTGGGAGACACCGCGGTTGCGGTGAACCCGGAGGATGAGCGCTATCAGGACATCGTGGGCAAGATGCTTAAGCTGCCTCTGACAGACAGGGAGATTCCTGTTATCGCCGACCCGTATGTGGACAAGGAATTTGGAACAGGCTGCGTGAAAATTACCCCGGCCCATGACCCCAACGATTTTGAGGTGGGCAAGCGCCACAACCTGGAAGAAATCATTATCTTAAACGACGATGCCACAGTAAATGTTCCGGGACCGTATTTTGGTATGGACCGCTACGAGGCCAGGAAGGCCATTGTGGCTGATTTGGAAGCTCAGGGCCTGTTGGTCAAGGTGGTTCCACACTCCCACAATGTAGGAACCCATGACCGCTGCAAGACCACGGTAGAGCCCATGGTGAAGCAGCAGTGGTTTGTAAAGATGGAGGAGATGGCTAAGCCGGCCATTGAGGCCCTTAAGAACGGCAGCCTTACCTTTGTTCCGGAGAGCTTTGGAAAGACATATCTCCATTGGCTGGAAGGTATCCGCGACTGGTGTATCTCCAGACAGCTGTGGTGGGGACACAGGATACCTGCCTATTACTGTCAGGAATGCGGAGAAATCGTGGTTTCCAAGGAAGCTCCCCACGCCTGCCCTAAGTGCGGCTGCACTTCATTAAAACAGGATGAGGATACCCTGGATACCTGGTTCTCATCCGCTCTCTGGCCCTTTTCTACCCTGGGCTGGCCTGAAAAGACAGAGGATCTGGATTATTTCTATCCCACAGATGTTCTGGTAACAGGATATGATATTATTTTCTTCTGGGTTATCCGTATGGTGTTCTCCGGCCTGGAGCAGACCGGAAAGCTTCCGTTCCACACCGTGCTGATACACGGCCTGGTAAGAGACTCCGAAGGACGGAAAATGAGCAAGTCCCTGGGCAACGGCATCGATCCCCTGGAGGTCATCGACAAGTACGGCGCAGACGCCCTGCGCATGACCCTGATTACGGGCAATGCTCCCGGCAATGATATGCGCTTCTATTGGGAGCGTGTGGAGAACAGCCGTAACTTTGCCAATAAGGTCTGGAATGCGTCCCGATTCATTATGATGAACATTGAGAAGGCTGCCCAGTCCGGCGAGGTGGCTTTGGACCGCCTTACCATGGCTGACAAATGGATTGTGTCCAAGGTAAACACCCTTACCAGGGAAGTGACGGAGAACCTGGATAAATACGAGCTGGGAATCGCCCTTCAGAAGGTTTATGATTTTATTTGGGAAGAATTTTGTGATTGGTATATTGAAATGGTGAAGCCAAGGCTGTACAATGAAGAGGACGATACAAAGGCGGCCGCTATCTGGACGCTTAAGCATGTGCTGATTCAGGCGCTGAAACTGCTTCATCCCTTTATGCCGTTTATATCAGAAGAAATTTTCTGCAATCTCCAGGAGGAAGAGGAGACCATCATGGTTTCCCAGTGGCCGGTTTACAGGGATGACTGGAATTTTGTAAAGGAAGAACAGTCCACAGAGACCATCAAGGAGGCTGTAAGAGCTATCCGTGGCGTGCGTTCATCCATGAACGTTCCTCCCAGCAAGAAGGCAACGGTTTATGTGGTATCGGAGGACGCAGGGCTGCTGCAGATATTTGAGCACAGCAAACGCTTCTTTGCCGCTTTGGGCTATGCGGGCGAGGTGATTCTCCAGGAGAATAAGGAAGGAATTGCAGACGATGCTGTATCCGCAGTGATTCACAAGGCAGTGATTTATATGCCATTTGCAGATCTGGTGGATATTGAGAAGGAGATAGAGCGGTTAAGGGGCGAAGAAAAACGTCTGGCAGGAGAGCTGGCCCGTTCCAGAGGTATGCTGGGCAATGAGAAGTTTGTAAACAGGGCGCCCGAAGCAAAGATTGCCGAGGAGCGCGCAAAGCTTGAAAAATATGAGCAGATGATGGAGCAGGTGAAGATACGTCTGGCACAGCTTCAGTGATGAACCCGGAGAAGGATTAGGGCGGTGGGGGCAGGCGGAAAGCCAGATACACCGGAGTAAACCGTATACACCGCGGCAGACCAGATACAGGGATAGAGAGGGAGAGCATAGCATGAATCAATCATCAGGAAATAAGCCGGTTATCCATGTCAGGATGTTCGGCGGTTTCACCATCACAATGGATGAAAAGGCCATGTGCGACAGCGATAACCGGTCCAGGAAAGCCTGGAGCCTGCTGAGCTATCTGATAATCAAGCGCAGGGGAGATGTGAGCATCAATGAGCTGTTCCATGCCATCTGGCAGGACGGTGTTCAGGATAATCCTTACGGCGCCCTTAAAACCCTGGTTTTTCGGGTTAGGAAGATGCTGGAGGCCGCCGGTTTCCCGTCCCAGGATTTGATTCTGAGCCAGAAGGGGGCCTACATGTGGAACCCGGCCTGGGAAACAGAGGTGGACACGGACCGGTTTGAGAGTCTGTGCCGGAGAATCCTGGACCCGGAATTGGATGGGAAGAATATGTGGGAGGCCTGCCTGGAGGCATTTGAACTCTACAGGGGCATTTTTCTGCCCAGGTCATCTGAGGAGAGCTGGGTAGGTCCCATGGCTGCCTATTACCACACATTATACCAGAAGCTGGTTGTTTATATGGCGGAAAAACTGATCCGGGATAAGGAATATGCACAGGTGGAGGAAATCTGCCAGAGAGCTATCGGCATTGACCGGTTTGCCGAGGATTTCCACTATTACCGGATTTATGCTGCTTACGGACAGGGGGAACAGGAGACTGCCCTGAAGCGGTATAAGGATACCACGGATATGTTCTACCGGGAACGTCTGATGACGCCCTCAGAGCATTTTAAGGAATTATACAAGGTTATCAGTAACAGCGAGCAGGAGGTAGTGACCGACCTGGATGTGATTCAGGAGAATCTGGGCACAGGCGGCGCCGGAGAAGGTCATGGCGCGTACCAGTGTGAATATGCGGTGTTTAAGCGTCTGGTACAGCTGGAGCGCAGAGGCGTGGAGCGCAGCGGTGATTCCGTGTACCTTTGTCTTTTGACTGTGGGAGACAGGAAGGGACGCACCCTGAAGCCGGAGATCCAGGCAAGAGCCATGGAACGACTGAGGGCGTCCATTCAGAAATCCCTTCGTTCCAGCGACGTTTACGCGCGTTACAGTGTCAGCCAGTTCATCCTGCTTCTGTCCTCCGCCACCTTTGAGAACAGCGAGATGGTCATGGACCGGATTCTGTCCGTTTTCAATAAATCGTATGTGCGCAAGGATGTGGCGGTGAATTACAGCCTTGACGTGCTGAAACCCTGATTATCAGAACCTTTATGACAGCAAGGCAGTTGTTTTTAACTGCTTCACATTCATTACATACAGCGAGGTCAGACTATGAAGATAAAAAATGCGCTTTTGCTGCTGCTGACAGCCTCCATATGGGGGGTGGCCTTTGTGGCGCAGAGCGTTGGAATGGATTACGTGGGCCCACTTACATTTAACTGCGTCAGATGCCTTATGGGTGGTGTCGTCCTTCTTCCCTGTATATGGTTTTTTGACAGGAAGAATAAAAGGAAGGAACAGGTTCCTGTTATACCCGGAGCCAGGAAGACCCTGATTATGGGAGGAATCTGCTGCGGCGTGGCCCTTTGCCTGGCCAGCAATTTCCAGCAGTTTGGAATCCAGTACACCACAGTGGGAAAGGCAGGGTTCATAACCGCCTGCTACATTGTCATTGTCCCTGTACTTGGTCTTTTATTAGGTAAGAAATGCAGCCCTGTGGTTGCCGGGGCAGTAGTTCTGTCACTGGCGGGTCTTTACATGCTGTGCATGAAGGGCGGGGAACTGTCGGTGAACAAAGGGGATCTTCTTATGCTGGTATGCGCATTTCTTTTTGCTGTGCATATCATGATTATTGACTTCTTTTCCCCTGTTGTGGACGGGGTAAAGATGTCCTGTATCCAGTTTTTTGTCAGCGGTATCCTCTCAGGAGCAGCCATGCTGATTTATGAAACGCCTGAATGGAGCCAGATTATAGCCGCATGGGCGCCGGTTCTCTATGCGGGCATCATGTCCTGCGGAGTGGCTTATACCCTGCAGATTGTGGGACAGAAGGGGATGAATCCAACGGTGGCTTCCCTGATTCTGAGCCTGGAATCCAGTATTTCAGTTCTGGCCGGATGGGTGATTTTAGGGCAAAGGCTTTCTTCCAAGGAAGTACTGGGCTGCGCCCTCATGTTTGGCGCCATCATACTGGCGCAGATTCCGGTGGGACGCCGCAGGGAAGCATCTCTGAATACGGAGGGAAACTAGAGGGCCCGGTGCAGAAGGAAAATGGTGTTACAGAAGGCAGTCAATCAGAAACCAGTCAATCAGAAACCAGTCAATCAGAAACCAGTCAATAATGCAGAAACCGGCAAAGGGGATTCTTGTCGCATCCTGGCGAAGGGTGGCGAGAATATCCGGTTGCCAATTGAATAAAATTAGGTTAAGATTATAAAAGCCTGTCCGGCAGACAGGCTTTTAAGAAAGAATGGATTTTAGTTATGGGACAAGCAGAGGAGTATTTGGACCGCATTCCTATGTGGACCAGGAAAAAGAATTCATTGGAGGACGTCAGGCGGTTTCTGGATTATCTGGGAAACCCTGACCGGGACAGGCCGGCGATTCATGTGGCAGGGACCAATGGAAAGGGTTCTGTGTGCGCATTTCTCACCTCTATTTTAGGTGAGGCCGGTTACAGCACCGGCACCTTTATCTCACCACATCTGGTGGAGGTGCGTGAACGTTTCCTGATTAATGGGGAAATGGTGGATCAGGAAAGCTTTGAAGGGGCTTTTGAGACTGTCCTTAAGGCCAGCAGAAAGCTTGTGGACCAGGGACTCTGCCATCCCACTTTTTTTGAATTCCTGTTTTATATGGCCATGGTCCTGTTCAGAATGCATGATGTGGATGTGATGATTCTGGAAACAGGCATGGGCGGCAGGCTGGATACCACCAATGTGCTGGAACGGCCGGCGGCCTGTGTGATTACCTCCATCAGCATGGACCATACCAGGTATCTGGGCGATACCCTGGCCAAGATTGCAGGGGAAAAGGCCGGCATTATTAAGACTGGTGTTCCGCTTATTTTTGACGACGGGCAGCCGGAGGTCTCCACCATACTGGAGGGATTTGCTTTCCGCAAGGGTGCTGCCAGATATCCGGTGGGCCGGGATGATTTTTATGTGGAGGAGATAGGCGAAAAGGGCCTGTCCATTAACGCCAGGATGAAGGACGGCAGATGCCTGGAGCTGGAGATTCCCTTTGAAGCTTTTTACCAGGCGGAGAACGCCATGCTGGCTGTGCGCACCCTGGACGTCCTGCGCTATCCCGGAGAATGTCCCAGGACAGGATGCCGGATGCCGGGACACGGTCCCTGCATCTGCCCGGACGGAAAGGAATGGGGAATATCGGACCAGCACATTATAAAGGGCCTGAAGAATACATTCTGGCCCGGCCGTATGGAGCAGGTGAGGCCGGGAATCTACCTGGACGGCGCCCATAATCCCGGCGGTATTGAGGCGTTCATACAGACAGCCGGAGAAATTTCGGACAGACAGGGAAAGAAGCCGTGGCTGCTGTTTGCAGCTGTTTCGGATAAGGACTATGAGCGTATGGCAGAGCAGCTGTGCAGAGAGATGATATGGGAAGCAGTTGGCGTGGTTCATATGAACAGTGACAGAGGACTGGCGGCTGAAGAGCTGGCCAGGGTATTCAGAACCTATACGTCCAGACCTGTTTACTCATACGGAGACACAAAGAGCGCGGTTGAGGATATGGCTGAAAAGAGCCGGGAGGGACTGCTGTTCTGCGCCGGATCCCTGTATCTCATCGGTGAGATTAAGGCTGTACTGGAGCAGAAGTCCTGAGCAGTCCTGATAAGATAGGAGTGATATACATGATTGATTTTGAAGAGGAGATTGAGCGTTTTAAACCAAGCCTGGATGTGGAAGAGGTGGAGGACGCCATTGTTAAGAGCGATTTGACGGATATGACGGACATCATGATGGAACTGATAAAAGAAAGAGGCGAGCGGGACCTGTGAATACAGACTATGCAAGAAAGAACCAGCAGATAGCCAACAGCTTCTACAACCTGGGCCTGGAAAAGGCCAGGATACGGGATCTGTCCGGCGCGGCCCAGTGCCTGAAGAAGAGCCTGCATTTTAATAAGTATCAGACAGATGCCAGGAATCTGCTGGGACTGATATACTATGAGAACGGTGAAGTGGCAGATGCCCTGGTACAGTGGGTCATCAGCCTGAACCTGCAGCCGGAGGATAATCTGGCGGACCATTATCTGGATGAGATTCAGAGGAAGCCGGGACAGCTGGAGATAGAGAGCCAGAATGTGAAAACATTTAACCAGGCGCTCTGGCACGCCCAAAACGGCAGCGATGATTTGGCCATTCTCCAGCTGGCCAGAGTGGTGGAGTCAAACCCTCATTTTGTGAAGGCCCATCTGCTCCTGGCCCTGTTATATATGGCCAGGGAGGACTTTAATAAGGCCGGGCGCTGCCTGTACAAGATTCTCCAGATTGACAAGAGCAACCAGAAGGCCCTGTACTATATGTCCATTGTAAAACAGAATACAGGCAGGGCTGACGCGGAGAAGCGCAAGATGGTGAAGGCATTTTCCCATCGGAAGATGGAGGATGACGATGTCATCATCCCTAATACTTATAAGGAAAATACAGGTATTTCCACTGTGCTTCACATCATTATAGGGCTGGTTCTGGGCATTATGGCATTTTATTTTCTCATTCTGCCGGCCAGGACAAGGGACCTTAACAGCATTCACGATAACAACCTGAAATCCTACATGCAGAAGCTCAACAATGCAAATCAGCAGTACGATATTCTGAAAGCGGATTACGATGAGCTGGATGCCCACACAAAGGAGATTCAGGCCCGTCTGGATGAGCTGACCACAGGAAACACCAGCGTCATTGCCCAGTACCAGGGACTGATTTGGATTCTCCAGGATTACAGGAGCGGTGATTTAGTGGCAGCGGCCAAGGCATTTGCAGGAGCAGGCTTTGATTTGATTGAGGACGAAAACATACAGGCTATTGTGGAAAATATCCGTCAGGATATGACGGCGAATATCTACCAGAGTCTGGTGGACCGGGGACTTCAGCTGTGGAACGCAGGCAATAAGACAGAGGCCATGGACTATTTCCAGGCCAGTCTGACTATAAAGCCGGATAATCCGGAAGCCTTGTTCTATGTGGGGCGTCTGTACCAGGATGCCGGCGACACGGACAATGCCAATTCCATGTTTGACAAAGTGGTCAATGAATTCCCGGATTCCGAATATGTGGACCGGGCAAAGAATGCCAGGGGTTATTAATTTAAACGGTTTTTCAGGAAAGATACTACAGAAGATAAGAAACATGTCTTTTGTGGTATCTTTTTTTGTATTTTATAGGCACTGAGAAAGGAGTATGGAGGGATGGAACAGACAACGTTTACGTATGAGGCCAGGGAGCAGATGCTGGTGATTCACCTTCCGGGAGAGCTGGACCACCATAACTGCAGGAACCTGAAACGGGATACGGACCTGCTTTTGGCGGAGAATTACATCAATCGGATTGTATTTGATTTTACACACACATCATTTATGGATTCATCCGGCATCGGGGTACTTTTAAACCGTTATAAGCAGATGGCAGCCAGCCGGGGAACCGTGGCCTATTACGGGGCAGGACCCCAGGTCAGGCGGATACTGGAGATGGGCGGGGTAAGCCGCCTAATCAAAGGATATGAAGACAGGGAATCAGCAATAAAGGGATGAAAAAGATGGAGGATAAGAAGATGGAGACAAACAGAGAACACATGAGGCTGGAAATGGAGAGCCTTTCCCGGAATGAGGAGTTTGCCAGGGTGGTGACCGCCGTGTTCATGAGCAGGCTGGACCCCACCCTGGAGGAGGTGGACGATGTGAAGACAGCCGTATCCGAGGCAGTGACCAATGCAGTCATACATGGCTACAGGGGAGACCGGGGAACCATATATCTGGACCTGACCGCAGATATGGAGGAACGGACCCTGACCGTGGCGGTGAAGGACTGCGGTGTGGGTATAGCGGATGTGAAACAGGCCATGGAGCCTATGTTTACCACGGATCCCGAGGGTGAGCGCTCCGGCATGGGCTTTTCCTTCATGGAGGCCTTTATGGACCAGGTAGAGGTGGAGTCCGAACCAAATCATGGCACATTGGTGACAATGAAGAAATCCATCGGCAGGTGACGGCGATGGATGAGACCATGAAATTAATCAATATGGCTCACGAAGGGGATAAAGCGGCGAGAGACCAGCTGGTCATGGACAATGTGGGACTTATATGGAGCATTGTAAGGCGGTTCTCAGGCCGGGGATATGAGATGGAGGATCTGTTCCAGATTGGAAGCATCGGACTGATTAAGGCCATTGACAAATTTGACACTGGATTTGACGTGAAATTTTCCACCTATGCAGTGCCCATGATTACAGGAGAAATCAAACGATTTCTCAGGGATGACGGTATGATCAAGGTCAGCCGCTCCATCAAGGAACTGGGGGTTAAGGTCAGGGCCGCCAGGGAGGAAATGACATACGCTTTGGGAAGGGAACCTACCATTGAGGAGATTGCAGGCCGGTTAGGAACCAGCCGTGAGGAAGTGGCGGCGTCCCTGGAAGCGGCGGCAGAGGTGGAGTCGTTATACCGTCCGGCGGACAGCGGGGATGAAAATTCCACCTATCTCATGGACCGCCTGGCCCAGGACAACAATGACCATGAGGATTTGTTAAACCGAATGGTTTTAAAGGATTTGATGGAGGGACTTGAGGAAGAGCAGAGAGAAATCATTCTGCGCCGATATTTTTACAATGAGACTCAGACCCAGATTGCCGGCGAGCTGGGCATTTCCCAGGTACAGGTGTCGAGGCTGGAAAAACGTATATTGAAAGAAATGAGGAAAAAACTGTAAACAAAAGTCTTATGGTATAAAAAGTTCCATGGAAGTCATACTAGATACCAGAAACCAATTAACTTTTCTTGAAAAGGATGTGATTCTTATGGGTTTTGGTAAACGAGTATGTGAACTGCTTGCAGTCATAGCCTCCCTTCTCCTGATAGGGGCCCTGGTATGGTATCTGTCCTCAGGTTTCGGAGACAGGGGATATGAAAAGGAAGGGACGCTGGTATGGGAGGAGATGGACGGGCCTTCCGTGGAAGAGGAAGTATGTCCGGCCTTTGTGACTGACCCTGTGTCCATGATGTACGGACAGCAGGAAATCCAAAGGAGCGGAAGAGGTCTATGAACCATACAGTCTATTTAAAACTAAGTCAAATCACGGAGCTGACCCACAAGGACGTTGTCCTAAAGGACGTGGCCCAGGTTTACTGCGACGACCAGAATGTGATGAATAAATGCAACTCCATGAAGGTCATGACCGTGAAGGTGGACGCCAAGCGGCGCTATATCATGAGTGCCCTGGATGTAATCAACAAGTTAAAACAGCTGGACTCCACCATTGATGTAAACAACGTGGGGGAGACGGATTTCATTATAGCCTACAAACCGCCTTCCCCGCCTGCTTACATCTGGCAGTGGACCAAGACTGTATTTGTCTGCCTGGTGTGTTTTTTCGGCGCTGCATTTGCCATTATGACCTTTAACAATGACGTCAGCGTTACCGATGTGTTCAGCGAGGTGTTCAGCCTGGTCATGGGCTATGAATCCGGAGGTTTTACTGTGCTGGAGATTAGCTACTCGGTTGGTCTGGCCGTGGGCATCATCGGTTTCTTCAATCATTTCGCAGCCATTAAACTGAATACGGACCCCACGCCGTTAGAGGTGGAAATGCGCCTTTATGAGGACAATATCAGTAAGACCCTGATTGCCAATGACGGCAGAAAGGAGTCCAAAATTGATATTACTTAAAAAATGTCTGCTGGCGTTCTTCGGTCTGTGCGCCGGCGGCATCATTGCAGCCGGCGTATATGCGTTCCTGGCCATTATCGGCGTGTTTGTGCGCCTCATGGGAAAGACAGGCACCAGGAAGCATATTTTTCTGTATGAGACAGTGATTATTCTGGGCGGGGTCCTGGGAAATATACTGGATATTTATGAGTTTCCCATCTATATGGGGCCCTATATCGGCACCCTATTCATATGTGTATTCGGACTGTCGGTTGGGATTTTTGTGGGCTGTCTGGTCATGTCACTGGCAGAGACGCTAAAGGCCCTACCGGTCATCAGCCGGAGGATTCACCTGGCCGTGGGACTTCAGTATCTGATATTTGCCCTGGCGGCAGGGAAAATGGCGGGGTCCCTGGTATATTTCTGGAATCATATGGCCTCCCTGGGATGATGTGGCCAAAGAGGATGAGCCTAAAGAGGATGAGCCTAAAGAGGATGTCCCCAAAGAGGAGGAGCCAAAAAGGTTTAGGGCTGTCCGCAGCCGGATTTTGAGAGGAGTAAACGAATGGAGATTGATAAGAAAAAGTATGAGGAGTACGTGAAACAGGTGACTCCCACCCACAGCCTGGCAAAGAATATGGCGGCGGCCTTTCTGGTAGGCGGAATCATCTGCGTGCTGGGACAGTTTGCCCTGAATTTTATGATGAACAACATGGGTATGGACCAGGAAACAGCAGCGGCCTGGACTTTGCTGGAGCTGATTCTTTTAAGTATCCTGCTGACCGGATTTAATATCTATCCAAAGATTGTGAAGTTCGGGGGAGCAGGCGCCCTGGTGCCGATAACAGGATTTGCCAATTCCGTGGTAGCGCCGGCCATTGAGTTTCACGCGGAGGGCGAGGTGTTCGGTGTTGGCTGTAAGATATTTACCATTGCCGGGCCGGTGATTTTGTACGGGGTTTTGACCAGCTGGGTCTTGGGGCTGATTTACTGGGTTGGCAGATGGATGGGGATTTTTTAATAGGCAGCTAGGAAGGATTAAAATTGACTCGGTCATTTATAAGCAGGATGATGGATGAAATATTTCATTAGCCTGCTTTTTTGATGCCTGAAGATGTTTAACTTACAAAATAGCGGTTCGGGAATTAGGCAAGAGGTAAGTGTGAATTTTGCAGGGGATATAGAGGTAGTATAGAATATATAATGAGGAATGTGGAAAATATTGTGATCATAATGGGAATTTTTGCATGTTTCTGATATAATTAATACTATGTTGTTTTAGGCATCTCCGCGGTAGAGGAAGGGAAATATTTAAACTATGATGATAAGGTGGAAATGATATGGGTAGATTGATTTATGTATGGTACTGTAACTTTGAAGGGAACAGGAGACACTGTTATGGAGCGGCATTGAGCCAGGAGTATCTGGTTACCACGGATATTGTTAAAAATGCGCATCCTGTATCGGTTCGTGTTAAAATAAATAAGAATAAGGAGTATGCCTGCCAAAAGGATTTTTATGGTAAAAATATTGATTGTGTAACTGCCGTTGTGGGGGAAAACGGAAGCGGGAAGACAACCTTTGCGCAGATGCTGATGAATTACGAATATCCGGGTATTAAGAAAGCAAATTCCTTTTTTTGGATAGAAGTGTCCGATGACGGGGGGCTTATCCTATATAAAAACCAAATTGAAGTTCAAAATGTTACCGGAGCAGGCTTTGAGTTTGAATTAAGAGATTGGAATACAAATTTACTCAGCATGGTCTATTTGTCAAATATGTTTAATTTTGCTGAGTTATGCGGGAGCAATGAATTGGAGGATGTAGGAAGGAACAATTATCTGGCACGTCAGGTCTATACCCCTGCTGCACTGCTGAAAACCAGCAGGGAAAATGCAAAAAAAGGTACCTATGGCTACAAAACCTTTGACAATCAATATTTTGTTCCGATACAGAAGTATGCCGAGGAAATGGAGAGGTCTGACATCCAGGCCTATATCAAAAAACAGGAAGAGTTAATCATAGAAGGGTATATGTCCTCTTCGGAGGCAATCAAAAAGGAACTGGATATCTTTCAATGCTGTGAAATAAAGATAAGGGAATTTGCCGAGGATTTGATAACAGACGCTGTCCGTGACAAAAGCCAAAGCTCATCCCACATGGCAGATGCAAAGAAATGTTACGAAATGCTGAGGACAACTGTCCTGAAGGACCAGAAAGAAAACTTCTGGCTTAATATCTATATTCTCTGCGTGGCAGAAATATATTTAGCATTCTGTGGTTATGATGGCAGACAAGGAAGGGAAATACTCGCAGAAATAAAAAATAGGGCAGTTAATCCCGGTTGTGAGGCGATTTGCTATCTGCGGACCCTTATTTCTAGTATCAAGGGGATCGAAAAACTGGGATGGGGAATTCAGATTAAGGGCTGCCTGGATATACTGAACAAATATTTTAGTCAGATGGGAGAACGCCTGCAAAGGGATAGAGCCCAGAAAAATTACCTGGACCTGAAGGATTGGGAACTGGGGGTACAGGACTTTGAAGATATCAAAAATTTGGTTGAATGGTATTCGAAAGAACTGAAAAAGCCTCAGTCCTTTTTTAAACGGAATTTACGTTTTGATATTGGACCTGTTTCTACAGGAGAGCTGGCGCTTTTAAATCTGTTTTCTTACATAGCGGATGCCATGGCTAAAAATTCCCTTCAGACACGATTTCTGATTATCATAGACGAGATAGATGCAGGACTGCATCCCAGGTGGCAGCAGAAAATCATGAAATTCCTTCTGGATTGGCTGGGAAGCTTTAAGGAATACCGGTTCCAGCTTATAGTGACTTCGCATTCTCCCATTGTATTATCAGATATCCTGAAGGAACACGTCATACTGCTATCCGGGGATGCAACGGTACGTTCTATGGAAAGCCCTACCTTTGGGGCCAATATAGCCATGCAGTTTTTGGATGTGTTCTATATGGATAAGGGAAATATCGGTGAGTTTGCCAAGGAAAAGATAGGAAATCTAATAAGCAGGATTGACCGTTTTCAGACCAATGACAGTGAGGAGAGGAGAGAACTGCTCTATCTGGCCGGTTCAGTGGGCGATCCTGTGGCCAGAAGAGAGCTGCAGAACAGGATTATGAAGAAAAATCCTCTGCATGTCTCCTTTATGGAGGAATGGGAGCGCAGCAGCGATGAGGAGCGTAGAAAAGTATTAGAATATATGAGAAAACAACATAACACGGAAGCTAAGGGGGACCGATGATTTACATAGAGGTAAAAAAAGATAAATGGAAAGAACTGGAACATTATCATGCAGAATACATAGAAGAGACATTACCGGGCAGATGGAAGCGTTTTTGTGAGAAAACAATTCCCTGGACAGAGCGCACTGCAGTGCTCTGTATATTAGAAAACCACGGGATGATAAATATAAAAGATAAGGAGCTCCAGATTCCTAATATCATCAGGTGGTGTACCTCTGAAGATATCCATACTCTGGCGGATGAGACATTGGAAGATCTGTTTGATGGGCTCACGTTTGAAATAAGCGAAGAGAAAAAACAAAATTGTGTAAAACACATCCGTTATATTTTAGGATACCAAAATTTCTCCGGCAGCTCCCGCATCAAGACAAAGGATGGCCGTCCATGGTCCAGGGAGACATTTATGGATGAGATAGGCATAAAGGTATGCCCGTACTGTAACAGGCAGTATATTACCAGCTATTCTGTCAGCCCAGAAGGGAAAAGGATAAGAAAGACCACGACGGATACGGACCATTATTATCCGGTGAGCAAGTTCCCTTTCTTGTCCATGAACATCCACAACATGGTGCCCAGCTGTCAAATATGTAACTCAAGACTGAAATTAGATAAGGTTTCCTGTAAGAGTGATGCTCATTTATACCCTTATATGGATCCGAGCAGCAGTCTGGAATTCCAGATTCCTTTTTCTGATGTCCCGCAGCTTTATGCTTTTTCAGAAGAGGATATCCATATCTGTCTGAAGGGGTCCGAAGGAGTGGAAAAGAGGGCTGAACAGTCTAAGAAAATATTTAGGCTGGAGGAGGTATATGAGACCCACAGGGATATTGTGTACCGGTTAAAAAATGAGATAAGAGACTATTCCCGGGAAGAGTACAACAAGATATTTTGCGAGAACTATACGGACCTTTTCGGGGGATATGACAGATTCATAGAGGTGCTCCATCCATTTTTGGCTGAGGATGAAAAGAATACACCATTGACAAAAATGAAGAAAGATATTTACTTTTACCTGAAGGAGAATTGTGCTGTTTTATATTGAACCATTTAGAAAAGCTTAAGGCTGCTATTCCTGAGTATTTTTCCGGAAACGAGGGATACTGTAATTATTACATCCTGTCACAGGAAGGAGAGTACATGAAATGGGACAAATGAAAGGCAAAGCAAGTATTGAATTTGAACACCCCCCGGTCATCATAAGCGCTGGTTCCGTCGTTGGGAAAAAAGAGGGGGAAGGTCCTCTGGGAAGCCTGTTCGATGAGGTAGAACTGGACGATATGTTTGGTATGGATAATTGGGAACAGGCGGAGAGCACCATGCAGAAGAAAACCGCGGATCTGGTCATTGAAAAGGGCGGCATACGAAAGGGTGACCTGCGCTATCTGTTTGCAGGCGATCTGCTGGGGCAGCTCATAGCCACATCCTTTGGCACTGTGGATTTGGAGATCCCTCTTTTTGGGCTTTACGGGGCCTGCTCCACCATGGGAGAGGCATTGGGATTGGGGGCAATGGCGGTCAACGCAGGATACGCGGACCAGGTTATGTCCATGGCGTCCAGCCATTTTGCCACTGCGGAAAAACAGTTCCGTTTTCCGCTGGCTTATGGGAACCAGCGGCCGCCCTCTGCCACATGGACTGTAACGGGCTGCGGCGCCGTGGTTCTGGCCGGAAACAGGAAGGATGGTATGGCCCGCATCGCAGGCATCACAACGGGACGTATGGTGGACATGGGCGCCAAGGATTCCATGAATATGGGAGCAGCCATGGCTCCGGCAGCATTCCACACCATTGAACAGAACCTGGAGGATTTTCAGGTCAATGAGACCTGGTATGATAAAATCATTACCGGGGATCTGGGAGAGGTGGGAAGGACCATTCTGCTGGAATTTATGAAGAATAAAGGAAGAGACTTAAGCCAGCTTCACATGGACTGCGGTATGGAGATATACGATAAGGAACAGCAGGACACCCATTCAGGCGGAAGCGGGTGCGGCTGTTCCGCTGTCACCCTTTGCTCCTACATCCTCCCCAAGGTACAGGACGGCACATGGAAGCGGGTTTTATTTGTCCCCACAGGTGCCCTGCTGTCCTCGGTCAGCTTCAATGAAGGACAGAGCATACCGGGCATTGCCCATGCAGTCGTCATTGAACATATAGACAGTTAAGGAGGAAATGACATGGACTATTTAAAAGCGTTTATCGTGGGAGGAATCATCTGCGCCCTGGTGCAGATACTGCTGGAAAAAACAAAGATGATGCCGGGGCGGGTCATGGTCACCTTGGTGGTCAGCGGTGCCATACTGGGAGCCATAGGGCTCTATGAGCCCTTTGCCAAATGGGCAGGGGCAGGGGCCACCGTGCCTCTTCTGGGCTTTGGAAACACCCTCTGGAAAGGCGTAAAGGAGGGAATCGGAGAGGACGGGCTTCTGGGTATCTTTAAAGGCGGATTAACGGCCAGTTCCGCGGGAATATGCGGCGCATTGGTATTCGGTTATCTGGCATCCCTTGTGTTTAAGCCGAAGATGAAGTGATGAAAATGAATCTGGTAAGCATATGAATGTAATAAAGGTAACGGCGGTATAAAGAGCGACGGCAGAATAAAGACGTCAGCAGAATAAGAGCATCAGCAGAATAAAGACGTCAGCAGAATAAAGACGTCAGCAGAATAAAAAGCAGCAACAAAACAACGAAAAACCGGAACATACCTGTCATATGACAACGTGTATTCCGGTTTTTTCATGCTTTTATATCCGCCTGCTAATTCTGTCTGTTATTTCTGCTAATACTGGTTTTTTAAATCAGTTAAATCTAGTTCTAGTAAGGCCGGTTCCCCGGACCAAACCCTTCCGTGGATTCCTGCGGGGACTGGTATCCCGGACCGATAGGTGTCACGGTAGGCCCTGTATTATCGGAATCGCCGGTGTTTGGCGGAATGATAGTGGAAACGTCGGAGTGGATGGTGCAGTAGCCCGGGATGGCAAATACGGAATCGTCCGTGGCTCCCTCCTCGCCCTCCGGCAGCGTCATGCATACCCTGGTAGTCTTAGTGGGGCAGTAGGGAGTGGGGCGCATACCTGACTCCGCGCATACGGTAACCTCCACATGCTTGTCGCAGACTTCCGTGGGAGCGGTTCCTTTTGCAAAATATTCGGTATACACTGCATTCCCTCTGGGGTCGTGGTTGCAGACACCGGAGACAGCTCTCTTGCCGGATTTGCGGCAGATTTCCGCGGTCTCAATGCTGTCCGGCACTGCAAATCCCGGGTCTGACAAGCCCTCATGGACCCGGTTCATGATGTTGCGCCAGATGTCCTTGTGGAAGGTGGTGCCGCCGTTATTCACGCCTCCGTGCTTAAGCTTCTGGTTGTTGTCACATCCGCCCCATATGCCGGCGGTATAATAAGGCGTGTAGCCCACGAACCATACATCGTTGTTGGAGGTGGTGGTGCCGCTCTTGCCGGCCGCAGTCATGCCTGTCAGGGCAGCACGGGTGCTGGTGGAGTTGATGGACACGCCCGGGCGGGTGAATTTGCGGTTGCTCTTCATGGATTCGGACATGGCGTCCGTCAAAAGGAAGGCAGTGGAATCCTTTAACACCTGCTTTGTCTCCGGTTCATTGTCTATGAGTACCTTTCCGTTGTGGTCCAGTATCTTGGTGAAGAATCGTGGCTTTGTGTACACGCCGCCGTTGGCAATGGAGGCGTAGGCCGTGGTCAGCTCCAGATTGGAAACGCCCTTTGTGATGCCGCCCAGGGCAGTGGCTGCTCCCAGGTCGTCCTTTGTAAGGGAGGTAATGCCCATGTTTTCTGCGTACTCCACGCCCAGCTGAGGTGTGACTGTCTCCATAAGGCAGCGCACAGCCACAATGTTCATGGAGTAGATGATGCCGTCCCGGATGCTGGAGTAACCGGTAAAGCCATAGCCGGAATTCCACCAGTTCCTGAAGGTTTTCGTTCCTATGGTATAGGGCGCGTCGTAGTAAACCGTGCCCAGGGTAGCGCCGCATGCGTCCAGGGCAGGCGCAAAAGCAGTGATTACCTTAAAGGCGGAGCCCGGCTGGCGGTATACGTTGCTGGCGCGGTTTAAGGTAAGGCTGGCCGTCTTTTCACCGCGGCCGCCGCACAGTGCCTTGACCTCGCCAGTGTGCTGGTCTAAGAGAACAAAGGAAGCCTGGGGCTGTAAAATCAGGTTCTGGCGCTCTCCGATGATCTCATCGCCATCCTTTAAAAGCCATGCCTTATACTGGTCAATGTCGTCCTGGACCGCTTCCTTGGAGGCGTAGAGTCCCTCAAAGGAGGAATCTCCCAGCACGCTCTTGCGGAAGGTGCGCAGGTTTTCTTCTGAATAGTGCTCCGTGGTGTCGTCTGCGTGAGTGATGGAAAGCCTGTACTCCACAGAATACTTGGCAACAGAATAGTTGTCCGGGTTATTAATCTCCTCGTCCACAATGGCCTGCAGGGCCGGATCCTGGGTGGTATAAATCTGAAGTCCGCCGGAGTAAAGAAGATTGCTGGCCTGACTTTCCGTGTAATCCAGCTTATCCATCAGTTCATTGATGACCTGCTCAATGAGTTCGTCCGTAAAATAGCTGTAATGACTGTTAGTCCCCTTGGCAGCTGTATCCACGTTCTGTATCCTGTCGTATACATCATCGGCCAGGGCTTCCTCCTGCTGGGACTTGGTGATATAACCCTGCTCATACATATACTGGAGTACGATTCTCCGGCGTTCCGCATTGTTTTCGCGTCCTGATATGGGATTGAGTCTGGAGGGATTCTTTGTGATGGATGCAAGCACAGTACACTCAGAGAGGGTCAGGTCGGAAACGTCTTTGTTGAAATAGCGTTTGGCCGCCACCTTTACTCCCAGGGTGTTGTTGCCCAGGTTGATGGTATTGAGATAGTTGGTGATAATCAGCTTCTTCGTATCTTCCTTGCTCATGCCTGAATTCTTTTCCAGCTGAACGGCAAGGTACTGCTCCTGCAGTTTACGCTCAATCCTGGCTCCCCAGCCGGATTCCATACCTCCGGAGAACACATTGTTCTTGATGAGCTGCTGTGTTATGGTGCTTCCGCCGCCTGCATAGTCGTCGCTGACAATGCCCTTTACGGCTCTGGCAATGGAACGGATGTCGATGCCGTTGTGGCTCCAGAAACGGGAATCCTCAATGGCTACAAATGCGTTGATCAAATCCTTTGGAAGTTCCTCATAGGTGGCTTCCTCACGGTTGGAGCCGCTGGTGACCAAAGTATCCGTCAGGTTTCCGGCAGAGTCGTATACCGCAGTGGCAAAACGGCTGGGCTGAATATTTAGAATATCAACGGAAGGGGCATTATCTATAATGCCTTTAACCATACCGAAACCGATGGATGCACCCACTACTGCCAGAAATAAAAACAGGACAAAAAGCGCCTTAAATATATTAAGGAGCAGCCGTGAAGCGTATTTGCCCGATTTAGAGTGGAGAGACTTAAGCCTGCGCTCAGCCTCGTACTTTCCATAGTTCATAGATTCTCCTTTTCGTACATAATCTGAATGAAATCCGCCTCCCTGCGGACCCTCATACCTATCCTGTAGATTATACACCAGTTTTGTAAAATTGAAAAGGTTTAAATATGCCCTTGCCATCGCCTGCTATCTATATTATGATAAAAAATAGGTAAAAAATGTCGAAAGGTGGGGATGGTAGCCCACAAATAACCGTAAAGGAGCCGTAAAAGTGGTAGATAGTTATAAAATTCTGTACAAGGGAGGCTCAGGAGAGCTGGTGGAGAAGAAGTCGCGTTTCATAGCGGACCTGTGCCCGGTATCCTCAGAGGAGGAAGCCCTGGATTTTATAGAGGAAATCAGAAAGAAATACTGGGATGCAAGGCACCACTGTTTTGCCTATATCATCGGGGACAGGGGGCAGACCGCCCGGTGCAGCGACGACGGGGAGCCGTCCCAGACAGCCGGAAAACCCATGATGGATGTGCTGGCAGGGGCGGAGCTCCACGATGTGTGTGCCGTTGTAACCCGATATTTCGGAGGTACCCTGCTGGGCACAGGGGGACTGGTGCGGGCATATTCCGGGGCTGTCAAGGAAGGAATGAAAAACTGCGTTATCCTGGAGAAAAGACTGGCTGTCCGTCTGAACATCACCACGGATTACAACGGAGTGGGAAAGATTCAGTACATTGCGGCCCAGGGCGGGATTGACACCCTGGACACCCAGTATACGGATAAAGCCGTGTTCACCTTCCTGGTTCCCATGGCAGAGGAGGGAAGATTCACGGCCCAGATTATAGAAGGGACCGCGGGAAAGGCTGTTATCCGGAGAGAGGGCGAGGTATACTACGGTCTTGGCGACAGCGGCCTGGTGGTGTTTTAAGAGGCATTGTGTTTAGTAAAAAAACAGGAGGAATGTGATAATGGAGATGGAGATTAAAATGAAAAAGCTGGGATTTGGAACCATGAGGCTGCCCGTGTTAAATCAGGAGGATCCGGCGTCGGTGGACCTGGAGCAGGTCTGCAAGATGGTGGATACCTTTATGGAAAGGGGATTTACCTATTTTGACACTGCCTACATGTACCACAAATACGAGAGCGAGAGAGCGGTAAAAAAGGCCCTGGTGGATCGCTGGCCCAGAGACAGATATGTTTTGGCGGATAAGCTGCCCCTCAGCCATCTGAAAGAGGAGGCGGACATGGAGCGGTTTTTCCGGGAACAGCTTGAAAAGTGCGGTGTTTCCTATTTTGACTACTACATGCTCCACAATATGTCCAGGGCATATTATGAAACTGCTGAGCGTCTGGGGGCGTTTGCCTTTGTCCGCGGGAAAAAGGAGGAGGGAAAGGCCCGCAGAATTGGATTTTCCTTCCATGCGGATGCTGAGCTTCTGGAGGAGATTCTTTCAAAACACCCTGAGCTGGATTTTGTGCAGCTGCAGTTAAATTACATAGACTGGGACAGCCCCAATATCCAGTCCCGCCAGTGCTACGAGGTGTGCCGCAGATACGGAAAGGATGTTATTGTCATGGAGCCGGTCAAGGGAGGAACCTTGGCGGATGTGCCCCTGGAGGCCGAAAATCTGATGGAGGCACATGCTCCCGGCATGACGCCTGCATCCTGGGCCGTTCGTTTTGCCGCCAGCCGCGAGGGCGTCATCATGGTGCTGTCAGGCATGTCGGATTACAGCCAGCTTCTGGACAACACAGCCTATATGCAGGACTTTGTTCCCCTGACTGAGGAGGAGGAAGGCATTGTGGCCAGAGCGGCAGAAATCATCCAGTCCGCCACAGCCATTGCCTGTACATCATGCCAGTACTGTGTGGAGGGATGTCCGAAGCAGATTCCTATACCAAAGTATTTCTCTCTTTATAACCAGTACAGCCTCTTTGGGGAAAAATCCAATTCCAGGGGCTATTACCAGAATTATGGGGGCAGATACGGGAAAGCCGGGGACTGCATCGGCTGCCGCAGATGTGAGGCCATATGCCCCCAGCATCTGCCCATTGTACAGCACATGAAGGAAATAGCAGAGGTGTTTGAGCCGGCCAAATAGGGCGCCGTGACAGGGAAAAACAGCGGGAATCAGCGGAAATGGTGTAAAATACCTTGCAATCTCAACACACCAATGCTATACTATAAAACCGTGGCTGTAGACGTATATAATAAGGAAGAGTAATCACTATGAAGATGAAAAGAGAAGATGTAAGAAATATCGCTATCATTGCCCATGTAGACCATGGTAAGACCACATTAGTAGACCAGCTATTGAGGCAGAGCGGCGTGTTCCGCGTAAACCAGGAGGTACAGGAGCGTGTTATGGACTCCAATGACCTGGAGCGTGAGAGAGGAATCACCATCCTGTCCAAGAACACGGCTGTATTTTATAAAGACACAAAAATCAACATCATCGACACACCAGGACACGCTGATTTCGGCGGCGAGGTGGAGCGTGTGCTCAAGATGGTGGACGGCGTTGTACTGGTAGTGGACGCCTATGAGGGCCCCATGCCCCAGACTAAGTTCGTGCTTCAGAAGGCGCTGGATCTGAACCTGTCCGTCATCGTATGTATCAACAAGATTGACAGGCCTGAGGCCAGACCGGGGGATGTCATAGACGAGACGCTGGAGCTTATGATGGACCTGGACGCAACGGATGAGCAGTTGGACTGCCCCTTTATCTACGCATCTGCCAGGGGCGGATTCGCAAAATACAAGATTGAGGATCCGGAAGTGGACATGAGTCCCCTGTTTGAAACCATTATAAACCATATCCCGGAACCGGAGGGAGATCCGGACGCGGAGACCCAGGTGCTCATAAGCACCATTGACTACAATGAGTTCGTTGGCCGTATCGGCATCGGACGTGTGGACAACGGGGGACTTAAGGTGAACCAGGAATGTGTTCTGGTAAACCATCATGAGCCGGATAAGTTTAAGAAGATCAAGATAGGAAAGCTCTATGAGTTTGACGGTCTTAAGAGAGTGGAGGTGCAGGAGGCGGGTATTGGTTCCATCGTTGCCATCTCCGGTATTGCGGATATCCATATCGGCGATACCATCTGTACCCCTAATAACCCGGAGTCTATTCCGTTCCAGAAGATATCCGAACCCACCATTGCCATGTATTTCATGGTCAATGACAGCCCGCTGGCAGGCCAGGAGGGCAAATATATCACCTCCCGCCATCTGCGCGACCGCCTGTTCAGGGAGCTGAACACGGACGTGAGCCTGCGGGTGGAGGAAACGGATTCCGCAGACTGCTTCAAGGTGTCGGGCCGCGGTGAGCTTCACCTGTCGGTTCTGATTGAAAATATGCGCCGCGAGGGCTTTGAGTTTGCTGTCAGCAAGGCAGAGGTACTCTATAAGTACGACGAGAGAAACCGCAAGCTGGAGCCTATGGAGCTGGCTTATGTGGATGTGCCTGAGGAATACACAGGCGTTGTTATCCAGAAGCTGACCAGCCGTAAGGGCGCCCTTCAGGGCATGAGCCAGGCAGCCGGCGGTTATTCCAGGCTGGAATTTTCCATCCCCTCCAGAGGACTCATCGGTTACCGCGGCGACTTTATGACGGATACAAAGGGAAATGGTATCCTGAACACCATTTTTGACGGCTACTCAGAGTACAAGGGCGATCTGTTCTACCGCCAGACCGGCTCTCTCATTGCCTTTGAGGCGGGCGAGGCCATTACCTACGGCCTTTTCAATGCCCAGGAAAGAGGCACCCTGTTTATCGGACCGGGCGTCAAGGTGTATTCCGGCATGGTAGTGGGCCAGAGCCCTAAGGCAGAGGACATTGAAATCAATGTCTGCAAGACAAAGAAGCTGACCAACACCCGTTCCTCCAGCGCTGACGAGGCACTTAAGCTGACACCGCCTAAAATCATGAGCCTGGAGCAGGCACTGGACTTCATTGATACGGATGAGCTTCTGGAGGTGACTCCGGAGAGCCTGCGCATCCGCAAAAAGATTCTGGATCCAACCCTGAGAAAAAGGGCCTCATTTAAGAACAAATAAACAAAAAACGACATTTTGTAAGCGAAATGGCGAATCCTGTCGAACGATTCTGGCGGGATTCGCCTTATTTTTTGTTCTATTATGGCATTTCCCCTCATAAACTATCAATGTGCCGTACAAAAGCAAGAGAATAAAAGGATGAAACAAGTAAAACGGCAGAATGAGAAATATTTTAGAAGCGAAGAGGAGATGTACTATGTCAGAAAAAATGATTGAAAACAACAGGGTAAGCGTCATCGGAGAAATCGTGTCGGGATTTACCTTCAGCCATGAGGTCTTCGGAGAAGGATTTTATATGGTGGATGTGGCTGTCAACAGACTCAGCGAGCAGGCGGACATCATCCCCCTGATGATATCCGAGCGCCTTATAGACGTACATAAAGACTATTCAGGCAGCACCGTGGAGTCCATAGGCCAGTTCCGCTCCTACAACCGGCATGAGGGAATCAAGAACAGGCTGATGCTGTCCATCTTTGTAAGGGAAATCCATTTTATCGAGGAATTCACGGATTACACCAAGACCAATCAGATATTCCTGGACGGCTATATCTGCAAGCCGCCTATATACAGAAAGACTCCTCTTGGACGGGAAATCGCAGATATTCTTCTGGCTGTGAACCGCCCCTACGGCAAATCCGATTACATACCCTGCATCAGCTGGGGACGCAACGCGCGTTTTGCTTCCAGCTTCGAGGTAGGCACCAGGGTAAGGGTTTGGGGCCGTGTGCAGAGCCGCGAGTACACCAAGAAGCTCAGTGAGACAGAGTGCGAGAAGCGCATTGCATATGAGGTCTCCATCAGCAAGCTGGAATGTGACGAGGCTTGAACAGAAGAAGCTTCAGACGCTGTCATCTAACGATTCCTTTTGAATATCTTTCGAAAAATGTAAGAAATATTTGCAATATTGGCTAAACTATGCTATTATGAGCAAGTCCAATTGTTCTTAAGAAAAAGCAAGTAAAGCATGAGGTGCAAGATGATGAAAGAGAGCATGATACAGGTTATCTGTGGACCGGGACGCGGTAAGACCACCAGTGCCATTGGAAGGGGATTAACCGCGCTGACCAAGGGAAAGTGTGTCTATATGGTACAGTTCCTTAAGGGCGCCCTGGATGCAGATAACATGGAGATCATACAGCGTCTGGAACCGGAATTTAAAATTTTCAGATTTGAGAAGACACCTGTTTTCTTTGACCGGCTGACGGAAGAGGAGAAGGCAGAGGCAAGAATCTGTATCCTGAACGGCCTGAATTTTGCCAGGAAGGTTCTGGTGACAGGGGAGTGTGATGTGCTTATCCTGGATGAGATTCTGGGAATCCTGGACGAGGGAGTGATATCAGGCGATGAGCTGTGCGCCATCATAGCCCAGGCCAGGAACGCGCAGATACAGCTGATCCTCACAGGGACCATATATCCGGATTGCCTGAACGGCCATGTGGATGAGGTCACAAGGATTCAGACAAGATATGAGTGATTTCCTGTTGACAGACTGTTGGCAGGGTGATAATATAATACCAACAATCATAGAGTAGAGGTTGCGTTGATCATGAGTAGATAAGCCGGATGTGGCAGGCACAGGTGATGGCTTAGGGAAAGGGAGAAACGCCGAAGAGGAAGCGTTCCGTGTTCACGCCCCCTCTGGGCATATGGTTAAGAGCCGTATGACTGTCATCCGGGTGGATGGAGAGCTACCAAAGAACGTGGATTAGACACTGGAATCATACGTATATGGAAGGGCTGACATTTACCTCAGCCCTTTTTTGTTTCCAGGGAAAGTACGTCCGGGTTTCATTTTCTATGGGGAAAAGCACACTGTGATTGAATCAGGAAAAAAGGAGAGAATATAGTATGGCACTTTTTGAAGGAGCAGGTGTAGCACTGGTGACCCCGTTTAAGGAAAACGGTGAAGTGAATTACGAAAAACTGGAGGAGATCGTTGAAGAACAGATTGCAGGCGGCACAGACGCAATTATTGCCTGCGGTACCACAGGCGAAGCCTCCACCATGACCCATGAAGAACATCTGGATGTGATTGAATACATCTGCAGGGTGACAAAGAAACGGATTCCTGTGGTTGCAGGAACCGGCTCAAACTGTACGGAGACAGCTGTCTATCTCTCCGCAGAGGCAGAAAAGAGAGGGGCGGACGGGCTTCTTCTGGTGTCCCCATATTATAACAAGGCTACCCAGAAGGGACTTATGGCCCATTTTACGGCTGTTGCGGACGCTGTAAAGATTCCCATTATCCTCTATAATATACCGGGCAGGACAGGCGTCACCATTAAGCCTGAGACCATTGCGGCCCTGTGCAGGGACGTGGATAATATTGTGGGTGTAAAGGAGGCCAGCGGCAATTTTTCAGCCATTGCCACCCTTATGAGCCTGTCTGATGGAAAGGTGGATTTGTACTCAGGCAACGATGACCAGATTGTGCCCCTTCTCTCCCTGGGAGGCAAGGGCGTTATCTCCGTGCTGTCCAATGTGGCTCCACGCCAGACCCACGACATCTGCGCTTCCTACTTTGCGGGTGATGTAAAAACCAGCGCCGGCCTTCAGTTAAAGGCCATTCCGCTGATTACAGAGCTTTTTAGCGAGGTAAACCCTATTCCTGTAAAGGCGGCCATGAACATGATGGGCAAGGGTGTGGGACCTCTGCGCATGCCTTTGACTGAGATGGAGCCCCAGAATCAGGAGAAGCTTAAGAAGGCCATGACAGCTTACGGCATCCTGTAGGGAAGATTCCGGGAAAGGACGGTATACCAATGGTAAAGATGATAATGCACGGCTGCTGCGGGGCCATGGGCCATGTAATTACGGGACTGGCGGCAGAAGACGGGGAGATCCGGATTGTGGCAGGTATTGATGTGCGGGAGGGAACGGATTTGGGATATCCCGTGTTCCCCTCCCTGGACCAGTGCAGCGTGGAGGCGGATGTGATTGTGGATTTCGCGTCTCCAAAGGCAGTGGACGGGCTTCTGGCTTACAGCTGCAAAAAGCAGGTTCCCGTGGTCCTCTGTACCACCGGGCTCTCAAAGGAGCAGCTTGCAGCAGTGGAAAAGGCCAGCCAGGTGACGGCAATCCTGCGCTCCGCCAACATGTCCCTGGGAGTAAACCTGCTGCTCAAACTGGTAAGTGACGCGGCCAGGGTACTGGCAGGATCCGGCTTTGACATGGAAATCGTGGAAAAGCACCACAACCAGAAAGTGGACGCGCCCAGCGGCACAGCCCTGGCCCTGGCAGATTCCATGAACCAGGCCATGGACGGGCAGTATGCCTATACCTGTGACAGGAGTACCAGACGGGAAAAGAGAGATCCCAAAGAAATCGGAATCTCGTCTGTCAGAGGAGGTTCCATTGTGGGCGAGCACGACGTAATATTTGCGGGCAGGGACGAGGTGCTTACCTTAAGCCACACCGCATATTCCAAGGCTATTTTCGCCAAAGGCGCCCTGGAGGCAGCCAAATTCCTGGCCGGTAAGAAGCCGGGCATGTACTCCATGACGGACGTGGTGGATTTATAACAGATTTTTCCAGAAAAGGCAGGAAGTTCCACCATAATCCATTCTCCTAACGCACATAATATAGGTAGAAAACGAAAGGAGAATGCTATTATGAAAAAAATCAGACCTGCAATTTTTGCAATGCTGCTGCTCATCATGGTTATGTCTGTTACGGCCTGCGGAAGCAATAACTCCAATACACAGTCCTCAACAGGTGCCAGCCAGAATTCATCCTCAGCAGCCACATCCACCAGTACCTCATCCCAGGAAACAACAGGGATGGAGACATCTTCCATGGAAACGGAAGGGGACGGCATCATTGACGGACTTATGAATGACGTGGAGAAGGGCGCAAATGACGTTAAGGACGGCGTGGATGATATTACAGGCGAATCCAACACAGTCAATGAGAGCGGCACCAACAATACAACAGAGGCCAGATAGTAAATTGCTGTCAGAGCCTGGATATGGACCCTTTCTATGCCGGGGACGGCTGGAGAGGGTCCGTCTGCGTAAAAACCAGGAGATGCCTCTTGAAGAGCTCCCTGTAAAGTATTATAATCAGTTCATGGACAAACGGGGAAGGAGATTGATTGGGGTACATAAGCAGACGTATGCGCCGCCTGAGAAAGATGCGCTGCCTGAAAAGGATGCGCCGCCTGAGAAAGATGCGCCGCAGGGCGGTAAAATTCTGGCGGGAGCGCTGTCCGTCCGTCAGGCGCAGGAAGCGCTTTATCAGAGGAGTGCTGTTCCTTCTGGCTGCCTGTACCGCGGCCTGGGCAAAAACAGGCCGGGGCATGAAATCCTGGGTCCGGGAGCAGGTGCCGTACATGGAACGGATTGAGGAGAGCGGTCCGGTCAGGGCTGCGGACCGGGATGGTATGACATCGGTAAAGCGGGGATTTACCATTCGTCTGGATGAAAAGAAAATCCACATATTCCAGGTGGAGGAAGGGTATGAGGACCGCGGGAAGGCCGCAGGTTCAGGGAGTGATTAGCGGGACAAAGGACATTCATTAGGAATTTTAATGATTGCCATGCTTGTATTCAAAGACATTGTGTATTATAATTTCTTCTGAAATGGTATTCTTTTATAGCGTCAGCTTATAAATCTATATCGCAACCATACGAATATAAGAAAAGGACAGGTGGATACCCATGGAAAAGAAAGAGATGCTCTACGAAGGAAAGGCTAAGAAGGTTTACACAACGGAGGACCCGGACGTGTTAATCGTGTCCTACAAGGATGATGCAACCGCATTCAACGGTCTTAAAAAGGGAACCATTGTTGGAAAGGGCGCCATCAACAACCGTATGACCAACTTCATTTTCAAGAAGCTGGAAGAGAAGGGGGTACCTACCCACCTGGTAGAAGAATTAAATGACAGGGAAACAGCTGTGAAGAAAGTGGAGATTGTACCTTTGGAGGTAATCATCCGCAACTACTCTGCGGGCAGCTTTGCCAAGAAAATGGGAATGGAGGAAGGCATCAAGTTCAAATGCCCGACCCTGGAATTCAGCTATAAGAACGACGACCTGGGCGACCCGTTTATCAACAGCTATTACGCGCTGGCACTGGGACTTGCCACCCAGGAGGAGATTGACGATATCACAGAATATGCGTTTAAAGTAAACGAAGTGCTGCAGGAATATTTTGGCGGACTGAACATTGACCTGATTGATTTCAAGATTGAGTTCGGCCGCTATCACGGCAAGGTTATTCTGGCTGACGAGATTTCTCCTGATACATGCCGTCTCTGGGATAAGGATACCCATGAGAAGCTGGACAAGGACAGATTCAGAAGAGACCTGGGCAATGTAGAGGATGCATACGAAGAAGTATTCCGCAGACTGGGTATCCAGTAAACCGGACCGGAAGGTTTGACGCGGACAAATTAAGATACAACGCCTGGGCATGATTACCCAGGCGTTCCCTTCTTTGAGAAGGGAAGCTATCATCAGCACCGCGTTGTTATCAGTACAGCGCGGTATGAAACTGGCAGCCTGACACACAGAAAGGACATGACTTCATGAATCAGAACCTGATGGATTTTGATATTGGGGCGGATAAACTGCGTGAGGAGTGCGGGGTTTTCGGGATGTATGATTTTGATGGGAACGATGTGGCCCGGACCATATACTACGGACTTTTTGCCCTGCAGCACCGGGGACAGGAAAGCTGTGGTATAGCGGTGAGCGACACAGAAGGGCCCAAGGGGAAGGCGGCGGTCCATAAGGGGATGGGCCTTTGCAACGAGGTATTTACACCGGAGGTGCTGGAAGGATTAAGGGGTAATATCGGCGTAGGCCATGTGCGGTATTCCACGGCCGGCAGCAGCACAAGGGAAAATGCACAGCCGTTGGTGCTTAATTATGTAAAAGGAATCCTGGGGCTGGCCCACAACGGCAACCTGGTCAATGCGCCTGAGCTGCGCCATGAGCTGGAGTACACAGGGGCTATTTTCCAGACTACCATTGACTCGGAGGTTATTGCCTACCACATAGCCAGGGCCAGGATTCATACCCATAATGTGGAGAGCGCAGTGGCCGCAGCCATGAAGAAGCTTAAGGGAGCCTACTCCCTGGTAATTATGAGTCCCCGCAAGCTGATTGGAGCAAGGGATCCGATGGGGTTCAAGCCCCTGTGTATCGGCAAACGGGATAATGCCTACATCCTGGCATCAGAGACATGTGCCCTGGAGACCATTGGGGCTGAGTTTGTCCGGGATGTGGAGCCGGGGGAAATCGTGACCATCACGGCGGACGGCATTTCCTCTGATAAGGGGATGTGCCTGTCCGACCCTTCCGGAGAAGCCAGATGTATCTTTGAGTATATTTATTTTGCCAGACCGGACAGTGTTTTTGACGGAGTCAGCGTTTATAAGGCCAGGATTCAGGCCGGCCGGTTCCTGGCAGCAGATTCACCGGTGGAGGCAGACCTGGTGGTGGGAGTGCCTGAATCCGGCAACGCGGCGGCTCTGGGCTATGCCATGGAATCCGGGATCCCATACGGAACTGCTTTTGTGAAGAATTCCTATGTGGGAAGGACTTTTATCAAGCCAAAGCAGAGCAGCAGGGAGTCTGCTGTACGCATCAAACTCAATGTGCTGAAGGAGGCGGTGAGCGGAAAGAGAGTCATCATGATAGATGATTCCATTGTCCGTGGAACCACCAGCGCTCTGATTGTGAAGATGCTGCGGGATGCGGGTGCCAGGGAGGTCCATGTGAGGATCAGTGCTCCGCCGTTTTTACACCCCTGTTATTTTGGCACGGATATTCCGTCGGAGGACCAGCTCATTGCCCATGGAAGGACTGTGGATGAAGTGAGGGAAATCATCGGGGCGGACACCCTTTCCTTTTTAAGACAGGAGCGGCTTTCCCAAATGGCATCTGAAAGGCCTGTCTGCACCGCATGTTTTACAGGGGATTACCCTATGGAGCCGCCTTCCGGGGACATCCGGGGAAGCTATGAGAAATAGGTCCCGGGCATTTAAAAAAGTTATTGTATATGATATGATAGAAAACATGAAATCAACGAATACGGAGGATATGACATGAGTGATCACGACAGATATGTAAGCCCTCTTTCCGAGCGCTATGCCAGCAGGGAGATGCAGTACATCTTTTCACCGGATATGAAGTTTTGTACCTGGAGAAAGCTCTGGATTGCGCTGGCTGAGACAGAGAAGGAGCTGGGGCTTTCCATCACGGACGAGCAGATAGAGGAACTGAAGGCCCATTCAGAGGATATCAATTATGATGTGGCTAAGGCCAGGGAGAAGGAAGTCCGCCACGATGTCATGAGCCATGTCTATGCCTACGGTGTACAGTGCCCTAAGGCAAAGGGAATCATTCATCTGGGTGCTACCTCCTGTTACGTGGGAGATAATACGGATATTATCATCATGACCCAGGCCCTGAAGCTGGTGAGGAAGAAACTGCTCAACGTACTGGCGGAGCTGTCCGGGTTCGCTGAAAAATACAAGGATCTGCCCACACTTGCGTTCACCCACTTCCAGCCGGCCCAGCCAACCACGGTGGGTAAACGCGCCACCCTGTGGATGATGGAGCTTAAGCTGGACCTGGATGACCTGGATTACCTTATCGGTTCCATGCGCCTTCTGGGTTCCAAGGGAACCACCGGCACCCAGGCCAGCTTCCTGGAGCTTTTTGACGGAGACCATGAGAAATGCCGCCGTCTGGATGCAAGGATTGCAGAGAAGATGGGATTTGAGGGCTGCTATCCTGTATCCGGCCAGACGTATTCCCGGAAGGTGGACAGCCGTGTCATAAGCGTCCTGGCAGGGATTGCCCAGAGCGCCCACAAGTTTTCCAATGACATCCGTCTTCTCCAGCACCTGAAGGAAGTGGAGGAGCCCTTTGAGAAGAAGCAAATCGGTTCATCCGCCATGGCATATAAGAGGAATCCCATGCGCAGCGAGCGCATTGCCTCCCTGGCCAACTATGTGATGAGCGATATGATGAATCCCATGCTGGTGGCGTCCACCCAGTGGTTTGAGAGAACCCTGGACGACTCCGCCAACAAGAGACTGTCTGTGCCGGAAGGCTTTCTGGCAGTGGACGGCATCCTGGACCTGTACCTGAACGTGGTGGACGGCCTGGTGGTATATCCCAAGGTCATTGAAAAACACCTGATGGCGGAGCTTCCCTTTATGGCCACAGAGAATATTATGATGGACGCGGTAAAGGCAGGAGGCGACCGTCAGGAACTCCATGAGCGGATTCGCGAGCTGTCCATGGAGGCGGGAAGAAACGTGAAGGAAAAGGGCCTGGATAACAACCTCCTGGAGCTGATAGCAGCTGACCCTGCCTTTAATCTTTCCCTGGATGAACTGAAAAAGACCATGGATCCGTCCCGTTATGTGGGCCGTTCACCAAAGCAGGTGGAGGAATTCCTGGAAGAGGTTATTAAGCCGCTTCTTGAGGAGAATGCGGGTGAACTGGGGTTGACGGCACAGATTAATGTCTGATATATAATAGGAACATTCTGTTTCCGCTTACATATGATGTATTAAAATCATAATAAGCGGGGTGAGGAAACGTGGCTCTAATAAATAAACTTGATAATACTGCCAGCGTAACATATGGCGGTAATCCTATCAACAGCAATGCTGTTTCAACGGTATTGCTTCTCGCGCCAACGCTGCTTAAAGCGGTAGACAAGCTTACCGCCAGTATTGGCGATACCTTAACTTATACGGTTACAGTGACGAATGTGGGACTGAACGCTTTGACAAATTTGCCGTTCACGGATACAATTCCGGCGGGCGCCACCTTTGTGGCAGGTTCATTTACTGTAAATGGCGCTGCCGCCACACCGACGGTTACCAGTAATACGCTGACATACACTATTCCCAATATAGCATCCCTTGGAACAGCCAGTATCCAGTTTCAAGTTAAGGTTGTGGGAGGTACCACCTGATAGTTATCAGATACTTTATTATATTGATTTGGATGATTTCCTCTGTGTATATCACCGGCCTGTTATGTTCCTGGTCTGCATTTTCGGGTACGGGAGCAGATGTTTGGTAAAATGGTCCGGCCGTGATGTATTCAGTGATTGGGTATACGTAAGTTCATATAGTATGTTTGACTGCTCTCCATAGATACTGCATCTGTGGGGAGCAAATTTGTTTTAGGGGTTGCCGGCGCTGTTTCAGATTCACAATTCTTCTGTTTTGTGCTATGATATCCATAACAATTAATTCTGAACATATTATCTTTCGATAAGGAGTACTTATGGATGAATGTGAACTTTGAATACTATAAAGTTTTTTACCACGTATGCGCCTGCGGAAGTCTTACAGCTGCCGCCCAGGAGCTGTGCATCTCCCAGCCGGCTGTAAGCCAGGCTGTGAGGCAGTTGGAAAAGGAAGCCGGGACAAAGCTGTTCTTCCGCACTTCCAAAGGGGTGCAGCTGACCCGGGAAGGGGAGCTTCTGTACCACTATGTAAAGCCTGGAGTGGAGGAGCTGCTGGAAGGCGGGAAGATGCTGGAGCGGATGCTGAATATGGATGTGGGGGAAGTGCGGATTGGCGCCAGCGATATGACGCTGCAGTTTTATCTTCTTCCTTATCTGGAACAGTTCCACCGGGAATATCCCAAGATTAAAGTGAATGTTACCAATGCGCCCACCCCGGAAACCATCAAAAGCCTGGAAGAGGGCAGAATTGATTTTGGAGTCGTGACCTCTCCCTTTACCAGCAGAGGGACTGTCAGACAGTTTCAGGTCAAGGCCATACGCAATGTTTTCATAGCAGGCAGCAGCTTCCGGGAATTGGAAGGGCGCAAGCTGGAGTACAAGGAGCTGGAGGCTTTTCCGTGTATAGCGCTGGAAAAGAACACAAGCACCAGAACCTTTATGGACGCCTTTCTGGCACAGCAGGGAACACTGCTTAAGCCTGAATTTGAGCTGGCCATCAGCGATATGATTGTGCAGTTTGCCAGACGCAACATGGGGATCGGGTGCGTAATGGAGGGATTTGCGGAGGATGCCATAATGAGAGGCGAGGTATTCCGGCTGAAATTCAAACAAGAGATGCCTCTCCGGCACATGTGCGTGGTAACGGGTGAGTCCAGCCTGATTTCCATGCCGGGGCGCAGGCTGTTAGATATGATGGCCTGCGATCAGGCGGCGGCTGAGAAGCCGGCCGGCGGCAGATGATAGAAAATGAGCCTTCTTCAGAAAAAGACATAAGCAATACTTATGGAAAACATAATAAATAACGTCTTTACTTATGGTATAGGTTGTAGTAAATTAGGTAAGGATAAGATACACAGGAATGCGTGTCCATCCTTTCATGAACTGCAAATGAGTATTGAACGGGAGATACCCGAAGGAGGATTTTAGTATGGTTAGAGCAATTGTAGGTGCTAACTGGGGTGACGAAGGAAAGGGTAAGATTACGGATATGCTTGCCAAGGAGTCTGACATTATCATCCGTTTCCAGGGCGGAAGTAATGCAGGCCATACCATTATCAATGATTACGGCAAGTTTGCCCTTCACCTTCTTCCATCCGGCGTGTTTTACCAGCATACCACCAGCATCATCGGCAATGGTGTGGCTCTCAATATCCCTTATCTGGTTCAGGAAATTGAGTCGCTGGTGGAGCGGGGCGTGCCAAAGCCCAGGATTCTGGTTTCGGACAGGGCCCAGATTCTCATGCCGTACCATGTGCTGTTTGACACCTACGAGGAAGCGCGTCTGGCCGGAAAGTCCTTTGGTTCCACCAAATCAGGTATCGCTCCCTTTTATTCGGATAAATATGCCAAAATTGGTTTCCAGGTCAGCGAGCTCTTTGACCAGGAGCTGCTGAGGGAAAAGGCATACAGGGTATGTGAACTGAAAAATGTAATTCTGGAACATCTGTACCATAAACCTCTTCTGGATCCTGAAGAAATCATAAAGGAGCTCCTGAGTTACCGGGATATGGTTGAGCCGTATGTATGTGATACCTCCGCTTATCTCCATGAGGCCATTAAGGAGGGAAAGAAAATTCTGTTAGAGGGCCAGCTGGGCTCTCTTAAGGACCCGGACCACGGTATCTACCCCATGGTAACATCCTCCTCCACACTGGCTGCCTATGGAGCCATCGGCGCAGGCATTCCTCCTTATGAGATTAAGGATATTACCACTGTGGTTAAGGCATATTCCAGTGCGGTTGGCGCAGGAGCCTTTGTCAGTGAGATATTTGGAGACGAGGCAGATGAGCTTAGAAACCGGGGAGGCGACGGCGGAGAGTACGGCGCCACCACAGGAAGGCCCAGACGCGTGGGCTGGTTTGACGCAGTGGCTACCAGGTACGGCTGCCGGATTCAGGGCACCACGGAAGTGGCTTTTACTGTACTGGATGTGCTGGGGTATTTGGATGAGATACCGGTATGCGTAGGATATGAGATTGACGGACAGGTAACCAGGGAATTCCCTACCACAGCTAAGCTTGAGAAGGCCAAACCGGTTCTTACCAGACTGCCGGGCTGGAAGTGTGATATCCGCGGCATCAGGAAGTACGGGGATCTTCCGGAGAACTGCCGTAAATACATTGAGTTTGTGGAGAAGGAAATCGAGGCTCCCATCTCAATGGTGTCCAACGGACCGGGAAGAGACGACATCATTATGCGTAAATAGAATAAGGAAATATAGAAAACAGGACCCTTCGGCAGCAGATGACGGGTCCTGTTTTAAAATTCTGTCAACGGCCTCCTAACGGACTCCTGATTCTGTCAACATCCCCCCTACATGGGAGGATTCTCAGTCAGAAGCTGGTGGAGAAAGGCGTTGATGACGGCCAGTTCTTCTTTTGTATACCCTGAGAGCAGGGACTCCACGGTGTCAGACCAGTTCTGGTCCAGTTTTTTGTGGAATTCATAGGCCTTCATGCCCTCGCCGCTGAGGCTCAGGACGATTTCTCTCTGGTTCATGCTGGAACGGTGCTTTTCCAGCAGGCCCAGCTTTACAAGGCGCGCCACCTGAAGGGATACGGTGGAGATGTTGGAGTCAGTGGACTGGGCTATGAGCTTCAGGTTGCACTTGGGATTGTCGCCAATCAGGTTTATGATGGACATTTGGTCCACGCGAAGCATCTTATCGGTACCGTAGCTGCGGAAGTCCTTGCCGTACTCATACATCTGACGGTTATATTTCATGATCAATGATATGGTTTCCTGGATTTGATTCTTTTTTTCCATAATTCCCCCGGTTATTTAATGATAAAACTGTACTCCTATTAGTATAAGGAAAAACAGGAAAGATTTCAACCTAATTTCCACACATATTCATGGCACCTGAAATGGCACCCCTCCTGCATGGGTTACGGTTCTAATTTAACGCTTATCCCCATATAATTAAACCAAATCTAAACTCCGGGATAGTATTGAATGAAAATATTGGACGAAGGGTACTATGATTTGATTCTCAATAAAACGTTGGCTCCAAATTACGCAGATGGTGATAGTATCACTTATATTAACCAACGACATTCCTTAATACATATACCTGTTGCTAATAACATCTGCGCTCTTGGCACAATGCCTTATCATATATTCCCCAGTCTATTTGAAGCTACGTCTCCAATTAGTTTAGGTACGGCAGGCATTATATCAATACAAGAAAATCCTTATTTGGATTTGCGGGGACAGGGGGTATTGGTGGGTGTTGTGGACACGGGAGTAGATTATACACATCCTGCTTTTCTTAATCCAGATAACACATCAAGAATTATTTCTATATGGGACCAAACCATTCAAAATGGACCAGCTCCGGAACATTTTACTTTTGGTACGGAGTATCGAACAGATATAATAAACAAAGCATTATCCTCTGCAAAACCTCATTCTATAGTACCTGCCACCGATTCCACCGGACATGGTACGTCCGTTGCAAGTATAATCGCCGGCAGCCCAAATGATGTGTTTGACTTTACCGGTGTCGCACCGAAAACGGAATTAGTAGTAGTTAAATTAAAAGAGGCGAAAAGAAATATTAAAAAAGTTTTCTGTGTTCCGGACAATACTGCCTGTTATATGGAATCCGACATAATGCTTGGTGTCCGATATGTATATTCCATTTCCAAAGCGCTTCACCGTCCTATCGTAATATGCCTTGCGCTAGGCAGCAGTCAAGGAGGACATGACGGAAACGGCGCTCTTAGCAGTTATCTGGATTTTCTTTCTCAGGTTCCGTGGGTTGGAGTATCCATAGCCGCAGGAAATGAAGGAATATCCGCCAGACATTATTTTAATTCCACTATAACTGCACCTTATCAAAATGAGTTTGAACTGTTAATCGGAAAGAACGATTCTGAATTTGCATTGGAAATATGGGCTTCATACTCAAGATTATCTATAGAAATTATAGCACCAAATAGGGAAACGACTCATCAAATCTATCCTTCCATGTTTGATTGCAGAAGATTTCAATTTGTTTTCCATGGCTGTATTATGCTGGTTAATAACATGATTTTTGAACAAGATACAGGGGACCAATTAATTCTTATCCGTTATACGAACGCCCTTCCTGGTACATGGACAATCAGAGTGCGTAATTTAGAAAATGAAGCCTTTTCTTTTCACGCCTGGTTACCATCGGGTTCCATACTGTCGGATTCTACATATTTTATTAAGCCTGATCCAGAGACAACCGTTACGTCTCCAGGCAACAGTTATCATTCATTGACAGTTACTGCCTACAATCAGATTGATAATAGAATCATGCAGACATCGGGAAGAGGATACACTCGAAATAATCATATAAAACCAGATATTGCTGCGCCTGGCTATCAGCTGCCATGCGCTTTGCCTTCTAACCGTTATGGTAAGGCTAACGGCAGCGGCGCCGCCGCCGCTTTTGCTGGCGGGGCTATGGCAATAATTTTGGAATGGTCTGTCTCACGGGGAAATTATACGTCCATTACAGGGAATGACATCAGCAGACTATTAATGCGGGGAGCAAGGCATAATCCGGATATTATATACCCAAACAACACCTGGGGGTATGGAGAACTGGATGTAAATAGAGTATTTGAACAAATAGCATCTTTATAATCACAATTAACATATCTCCAGGCCGGCACAAAACTGCCGGCTTTTCCTTTTTGGCATAACTTAATTCTCATTATATTATCTCATTATATGAATGGATCATTGCACGCATCAATGAACGAATCTGTCTGGTTCAGGTCCGGCGCGGGTCTGATGCGACAGCTGCCATGACGAATATATATAATATGACGGAATCAAGGAAACAGACATCCGCACATTGATATAAATTTGCATAAAAATATGTTGAAATATGGCGAAAAATATAGTATACTTCTTATTGTAAACAGTTTAAAGGTTAAACAGTTTTAATATTAAAATATATACAAGGGGAGAGCTGTTTGGCCATACATCATTATGAATCGCAGGAGGGAAGCATATGTTAGTAACATCAGGATTGAGTTTTGTAGCAGCATTATTGGCAATTAATGCATTTGTGTTCTGGATTGTAAAGAAGTACCCTTTAAAGATTTATAAGTTCCTGCCGCCGGTCATTATTGTATTCCTGATCGTTGTGTGCTGCAATACCTTTGGTGTATGGTCTTTCAGCAATAAGGCCGTCAGCTCCATGAGGAGCAATATCCTGGAATACATGGTTCCCTTCATGGTATTCTGTATCGCGGTACAGTGTGATTTTAAGAAGATGGTAAAGATAGGTCCCAAGCTGCTGGCCGTATTCCTGTGCACCACCCTGAGTATCTGTATTGGCATGGTGGTGGTATATAAGTGTTTTGCCGGTCCTCTGGGACTGCAGCAGATTCCCCAGTCCTTCGGCACATGGACCGCCAGCTTTACGGGAGGCATTGAAAACCTGTACGCGGTTGCCGGGGCAGTGGGGCTGAGCGATGAGAATTTGGCCAATGTGCTGCTGCTGATTAACCTGATATTCCGTCCCTGGATGACCATATTGATTGTCATGGTTCCCTTTGCCGCCAGGTTTAATAAATGGACAGGCGGAAAACCCGAGGAAATAGATGTAATTGCCTCAAGGCTTGATGAGACAAAGAGGGAAAAACAGATTCCTACTTCTCTGGATCTGTTCATGATTATGGGTGTGGGCCTTGTGATTGTGGCGTTCGGCTTCCATATGGGCGACTTTTTAGGAGCGCTGATACCGGCAGTGCCCGCCCAGGTATGGCTGTATCTTATGGTGACAGCCATCGGCGTTATCATCGGCACCACAACGGAATTCGGCTATATAAACGGTCTGGAGCTGATAGGAGGAACGCTGGCCATCTTTGCCCTTTCCGTATCATCCTCAAATGTGGACTTAAGGAGCTTTGCCAATGCAGGCGTATTCTTCCTGTCCGGCGTGACTGTGCTTCTGATACATGTAATCATCATGTTCCTGGTGGCAAAGCTTATGAAGGTGGACTTGTGTACCCTGGGAATTGCAAGCATCGCCAATATCGGCGGCGTGTCGTCGGCACCTGTGGTTGCGGCTGCTTACGGTAAATCCTATCAGTCTATCTCTGTTATCATGGCAGCTATCGGCTCTATGATTGGAACCTTTGTGGGCCTGGGCATGTGTAACCTGCTGCTTATGATGGGGTAGACAAGAGAGGGGGCCTGAGGGTATGATAGATACCATCAGGCAGAACGCATCCTGCGGGTATGCGTCCCAATAAATGATAAGTAACTAAGAAAGGTTGGTAAGGAAACATGTATGATTTCGACAGGACATTTGACAGACATAACACGGAGGTGATTAAGTGGGACCGGCTGGAAAAAGATTTTGGCCGGAAGGATCTGATTCCCTTTGGAATCGCGGACATGGACTTTGAGACACTGCCGGAGATCACCCGGGCCCTGACGGAGAGGGCAAAGCATCCGACCTATGGGTATACGTTCCCGTCGGAGGGGTACTACGAGAGCTTTATTGAATGGAACAGAACGCGCAATCACTTTGACATAAAGAAGGAGGAGCTGATTACGATTCCAGGCGTTGTCTGCGCATGTTCCTTCATCATCTATGCCCTGACGGAAAAGGGGGACAAGGTGATGGTGAACACGCCTGTTTACGACCCGTTTTTCAAGGTGATTGAGCAGCAGGAGAGGACTCTGGTGACCTCATCCCTGAAGCTTGAACATGGACGGTACGAGATAGATTTTGAGGACATGGAGGAGAAATTTAAGGAGGGGGTTAAGCTCTTCATCCTTTGCAGCCCCCATAACCCGGTGGGCCGTGTGTGGACCATGGAGGAGCTGACCAGACTCAATGATCTGTGCAGCCGCTACCATGTCCTGGTGTTTTCGGACGAGATCCATTCGGATCTGATTTTTCCGGGGCACAAGCATATTCCTTACCAGACAGTGAACCAGGATGCGGCGGGGCGCAGCGTCACTGCCATGGCTCCCAGCAAAACCTTTAATATTGCCGGTCTTAAGTCCTCTGTCCTGATTATCAAGAATCCGGAACTGTATAGCAGGGTGAACAAGGTGGTTACCGCGTTTCATGTGGGAGTGGATCTGTTCGGACTTAAGGCCTTTGAGGTGGCCTACCGCCATGGGGCAGCCTATGTGGATGAGCTGAATCAGTACTTATACGAAAATGCGCAGTTTGTGGCAGAGTATGTGGCGGAGAACCTGCCTGCGGCAAAGACATATGTCCAGGATGGAACCTATCTTATGTGGCTGGATTTTACGGCCCTGGGATTAAGCCAGAAGGAACTCATGGAAAAGGTGGTAGGGGCAGGTGTGGCGCCCAATGACGGTTCCCACTATGGAATAGAAGGAAATGGATTCCTTCGTATCAATATCGGTACACAGAGAGCCATGCTGAAGGAAGGCCTTGAGCGGCTGAAAACCATATTTGGATGATGATGTGTGAGCGGATCTGAGAAAGGAAGTGTGACAGGATGCAGGGGTTACTGAATGAGGCGCAGGATTACAGGGACAGGATGGTGGAGTGGAGAAGGAATATACATTCCTGTCCTGAAACCGGATTTCATCTGCCAAAGACATCGGCCATGGTGGCGGGAGTGCTGGAGAAGCTGGGATTTCAGGTGAGGACCGGATTTGCAGAAAGCGCGGTCCTGGGAATCCTGGAAACAGGCAGGCCGGGAAATACCATAGCGGTCAGGGCGGATATGGATGCCCTGGGGATGCAGGATGAGAAGGATGTGCCTTACCGTTCTGTCAGGGATGGGGTATGCCATGCCTGCGGCCACGACGTACATACAGCCCTTTTGCTGGGGCTGGCATCCTATCTTTCAGAGCACAGGGACCAGATTCCCGGCGGATGCGTCAAACTGATTTTCCAGCCTGCCGAGGAAGGCCCTGCGCCTGGCGGGGCAAAGCTCATCGTGGATTCAGGGGTGTTGGACGGCGTGGATGCCATATTCGGAGCCCACTGCCAGCCACAATATCCGGCAGGTGTGATGGGATGCAGGTACGGAAGCTTTTTTGCCAGCGGTGATTTTTTCGAGGTAAAGCTTAAGGGAACCGGGTGCCATGCGGCTTCGCCCCATAAGGGGAAGGACCTGATATCCATTGCCATGGAGATGATTCGGGCCATACAGAATATAGGTTCCAGGGAAATACCGCCCATGAAGACAGCCGTTATCTCGGTATGCTCTATAAACGCCGGGGTACTGTCCACTAAAAATGTCCTTCCCTCAGAGCTGACCTTTGGAGGAACCTACCGGGCCCACGACGCTCAGGTGAGGGACTATATAGCAGGCAGGCTGGAGCAGATTGTAAGGGACGTAAGCCGGATGAACGGAATCACCTGTGAATTTGAGGATTCCTTTGCGTTTCCCTCCTTTGCCAATGACAGAGATATCACGGATACCATTTACCAATCCGCGGCAGAGGTATTGGGACAGGATAAGGTGATGATGCGTCCGGAGCCTGAGATGGGATCAGAGGATTTTGCCTGGTATACCAGGAAATACAAAGGCGCCTTTTTCTTCTTCGGAGTGAAGAATGAGGAGAAGGGACTGACTGCCAGTCTGCATAATCCCAGATTTGATATTGATGAGGATGCCATGGTTCCGGCTTTGGCTGTCTACATTAACACACTGTACCATCTTCTGGAAAGGCAGGATGTATGAGCGCGAAAGACAATACAGCAGTAGAAATGGCAGCAGTAGAAATGACAGCAGTGGAAAAAGCAGAGGCGGAAAAAACAGAATCACAAATGAAGAACAGATCCATGGTGCTGTGGGCAATCTTAAGCCTCTCTATGGCCAATGCCCTGGTAGGAACTGGCATATCGCCTGCCCTGGGTGTCATACGCCAGAATTTTCCGGATGCGCCCGGAGTGCTGGTGCAGATGATAGTATCACTGCCGTCCCTGATGGTAATTGCCGTGGCCATTCCCTTTGCATGGCTCAGCAGACGCTATTCCGTCCGGAAGCTCTGCGCTGCGGGACTGGTCCTGTTTCTGGCCGGCGGCCTTATGGGCGGTCTGGCTTCCGGGATTTATACCCTGGTCCTGACCAGAATCCTGATTGGAGCCGGATATGGGCTGATGATGCCCCTGTCAGTAGGGCTGCTGTCCTATTTCTTCACCAGGGAGGAACAGCACCGCTTAAATGGCGGCATTGTCATCTGGTCCAGTGTCTCATCCATCATATGCATGGTGCTGGCCGGGTACCTGGCTGCCATATCCTGGCGGGCGGTGTTTCTGGTGTATCTGTTTGGAATACCATGTCTGTGGCTGTGCCTTAAGCATATTCCTGATGTGACGGTCACCGGCGCCGGGGAAGCAGCGGGAGATGACAGGACGCGCCGGGCCAGGGGGAATCTTGGTGTCATCCGAAAAACATGGGTCTATGGGGCTGGAACCTTTGTGGTGTTTGTCGGTTATTTTGCCATACTGAACAACTGCTCCTCCATCATTTTGTCGGAGGGCCTGATCAGCGGGGAAAAGGTGGGGATTATCATGTCCTTCCAGACTGTAAGCTCCCTGGTGACAGGGCTTTACATAGGAAAGCTTAAGAAACTCCTGGGAAGGTATATGAGCACCTTCATATGGCTGTGCTCCATCGGGGGGCTGCTTTCCCTGTACGCGAAGAACAGTCTGGCATTGACCATGCTGGGACTGGTTCTGTTTGGAATCGCCCTTGCCTCGGCAGTGGGAACCTTTAACGCGGAGGCGTGTATTGCCTGTGAGAGGGATGAATCCCTGGCGGCAGGCTCTGTCATCATGTTTATGAGAAGCCTGGGACAGTTTTCCTCGCCCCTGGTACTGGGATTCATGGCCCGGACTGCGGGCGCTTCGGATATACGCTTCCCGTATGAGGGCGCGGCCCTGCTGTCTGTTGTCATGATGGGGGTGTTCTGGGTAAACGGGCTGGTGAGAAGCAGCCTGAAAAAACAGGCGGCCTGCTGAAACCAAAATTCAACCCGGAGTTATGCCGTGATATAAAAAGCTCCCTCCATGAGAGACAGAGAAACGTGTCTTTCATAAGGGAGCTTGTTTTTTGCAGTTATACAGTGATCCGGGTTCCTGCCGTCACAGTTCATCCCCTGAATCCGCGCTGTTCTTATCCGGGGAAGCCTGCCCTGCATCCCCGTCCTCATCCATGCCTTCCGGGGGAGCGGATGGTTTCAGCACCCTGGTCATAAGACCCATGGCGTACATTACGATGGGAATGAACACCAGGGAGAAGATAACCGCCATGAGATAATTCTTCGGCGCGCCCATGACAGCCAGCACAATGGCCAGAATAAACAGTCCTGCCAGCAGGACGGCCCCTAAGAGGGCAAATATACGTTTCAGTTTCATTGAACAGCTCCTTTCTGCGGCATCAGGCCTCCTCGGCCAATTCTTCCCAGCTCTGGTACAGCTTTTCCAGCTGTCCGGCTATTTCCTCTTTTTCCTTATTCAGTTCCATAAGCCGGGGCACATCGGTGTACACCTCTTCCAGGGTGAGGAGGGCGTCGATCTCGCTGTCCCTGGTCTCCAGGGTGTGAATGGACTCCTCTGTTTTTCTGAGTTCGTTCTGAATCCTGCGTATACGGGCCTGTTCTTCCTTCTGGGCCTTCCATTCCAGCTTCAGGTCGTTTGGGGAACCCTGGGACGGCCGGTCCGGTGACTGGGAGGAACCGGGCACTGTAGAGGTACGGCTGTTCCTGGCTGCAAACGCTGCTTCCACCACATCCTTTTTCTCCAGATAATAGTCATAGCTGCCGATATAGTTAATCAGGGACTGTCCGGTCAAGTCCAGAATTCTGGTGGCTGTGCGGTTGATGAAATACCGGTCATGGGATACATAGAGTACGGTTCCGGTGTAACGGCACAGGGCGCTTTCCAGGATTTCCTTGGAGGTGATGTCCAGGTGGTTGGTGGGCTCGTCAAGGAGCAGGAAATTGGCGTCGGAAAGCATCAGCTTGGCCAGGGAGACCCGGCCCCGCTCGCCGCCGCTTAAATCGCGGATCAACTTGAACACATCATCCCCTGTAAAGAGAAAGGACGCCAGGGTGTTGCGGATCTGGGTATTGTTCATGCTGGGATAGGTGTCCTGGATTTCGTCAAACAGGGTCTTATCCATATGAAGGACCTGGTGTTCCTGGTCGTAGTAGCCGATGTGCACCTTGGAGCCCAGACGTATCTCGCCGGCATCGGCGGGCAGCAGCTGGTTGATGATTTTAAGGAGAGTGGTCTTGCCGGTGCCGTTGTTGCCGATGATGGCCACCCGTTCCCCGCGCTTGATTTCAAAATTTACGTCCGTGAACAGAGTCTGGCTGTCAAAGGACTTGCTCAGGCCGGTAACGGTAAGCACATCCTTGCCACTTTCCACATCCGGCTCCAGCCGGATATCCATGGAGTCGTCGATGTCTATGGGCTTTTCCAGCCGGTCGATTTTATCCAGCATCTTTTCCCGGCTCTCGGCCCTGCGGATGGATTTTTCCCGGTTAAAGGATTTAAGCTTGGCAATGACTGCCTCCTGGTGCCTGATTTCCTGCTGCTGATTTAAGTATGCCCGGATTCTGGCGTCCCGAAGCATGGCTTTTTTGTCGCTGTAGGCCGTGTAATTGCCGCTGAACACGGTCCCGGTTCCATTGTCCAGCTCCACGATTTTTGTCACCACCCGGTCCAGGAAATAGCGGTCATGGGCAACGATGATTACGCTGCCGCTGTAGGTCTTAAGGTATGTCTCCAGCCAGGCGATGGATTCCATATCCAGGTGGTTGGTGGGCTCGTCAAGGAGCAGGATGTCAGGCTTGGTCAGCAGAAGCTTGCCCAGGGATACGCGGGTTTTCTGGCCCCCGGACAGGGCGTTGATGGGCTTTGAAAATTCCTCCTCGGCAAAGCCAAGGCCCTTTAATACGCCGGTGATTTCACTGCGGCAGGCATAACCGCCCTCCAGCTCAAACTGGTGGGTCAGGCGGCTGTATTCCTCCAGCATGTTTTCCAAACCTTCGCCGGACGCGCTTTTCATATCCAGTTCCAGGGAGCGGATGCGTTCTTCCATCTGAAGGATGGGGCGCTTGACATCCAGCAGGGCGTCGTGGATGGTGCTCTCGCTGTCCAGGTCCTGGTGCTGGGCCAGGTAGCCGATGGAGGCCCCTTTGCTCAGGGCCACGCACCCCTCGTCACAGGCCAGTTCCCCGATGATGATTTTGAGGAGAGTGGACTTGCCGGCGCCGTTGATTCCGACAATGGCTGCCTTTTCATGGTCCTCCAGGTGGAAGGAAACCTGCTTTAATATATGTTTCTCTCCAAATGATTTGCTTATATTGCTGCATGATAAAATCATGGTAAACTCCTTTAAAAACGACATATTTAGCTCTCCCAAGTATAATATACGGAGACGATTTTTTCAAGAACATATGTAAACGGTTTGACATTTTTTTGACGTGTGTTTATAATAGAACTATTAAGGTTTTGACAGAATTGCACAATGGGAAGGTGGATACATCATGGAACGCAAGGAGATTTCGAAGGCAGTCATATCCAGGCTGCCCCGTTATTACCGTTATTTAGGTGAATTAATAGAGGAAGGTGTGGAGCGCATATCCTCCAATGAGCTGAGCGCCAGAATGAAAGTGACCGCGTCTCAGATCCGTCAGGATCTGAATAATTTCGGCGGATTCGGCCAGCAGGGCTACGGTTATAATGTTAAGTACCTCTATTCAGAGATCGCCAAAATACTTGGGATTGACAGACAGCACAATGTGATCATCATCGGAGCAGGAAACCTGGGACAGGCCATTGCCAACTATACGAATTTTGAGCGCAGGGGCTTTGTTATCAGGGGAATGTTTGATATTAACCCCAAACTGATCGGCCTGGTCATCAGAGGGATTGAGATTCGCTCCGTGGATGATTTGGAAACGTTTATCAGGGAGAATGAGATTCAGATTGCTGCTCTGACCATCCCGAAGACAAAGGCGCCGGAGATTGCGGACCGCCTGGTAAACGCGGGAATCAGGGCTATCTGGAATTTTGCCCATACGGATTTGGTGGTACCGGAGGATGTGGTGGTGGAGAATGTGCACCTGTCCGAGAGCCTGATGCGTCTTTCCTACCGGGTCAGCAGCATGTATGACCTGCAGGAGGAGAAAAAGAACGCGTTAAAGTAAATGTTTAGGAAGACAGCACCATGATACTTGGAGTTGGAACAGATTTAATTGAAATCAGACGCATGGAAAAAGCCTGTAAAAAGGATTATTTTGTGGTGCGCACATTTACGGATATGGAAAGCCGGCAAGCAAAGGGGTCCGCCTCTAAGCTGGCCGGCTCTTTTGCTGTGAAGGAAGCGGTTGCCAAGGCTTTGGGGACAGGGTTTCGGACCTTCATGCCCATCGACGTGGAGGTGCTCAGGGACGATATGGGAAAACCCTATGTCCGCCTTTACAGAGGGGCCCTTAAGCGGTTTCAGGAGATGGGAATGGAGCGCCTGGAGGTGTCCATCACCAATACAAGGGAATACGCCATGGCGTTTGCAGTGGGAGAAGGAAGGATAAAGGAGGTACAGCCAAATGAGGATGCTGGTAACGGGAAAACAAATGAAGGCCATTGACGCATACACCATCCACACCATAGGAATCCCCTCCCTGGTCCTGATGGAGCGGGCAGCTCTTAAGGTGGCCCTGGCAGCGGAGCGCCTGTGGGAAAAGGGGGATGTAATCTGGGCGGTGTGCGGCACCGGCAACAACGGGGCCGACGGCGTGGCGGCAGCCAGAATGCTTCATCTGAAAGGATATCCGGTGCGTGTATTTCTGGTGGGAAATCCGGATAAGGGAACAGAGGAATTCAGGACGCAGCTTAAGATTGCAGGCAACGTGGGACTTTTCACTCTGCCGTGGCAGGAGGGGGAGAAGGAAGAATGCGGCCTTCTCATAGACGCGGTGTTCGGCGTGGGACTGAGCCGCCCTGTGGAGGGGGATTACAGGCAGTGTATCGAAATGCTTGCGTCCAAGTCCATCCGCAGGACTGTGGCGGTGGATGTGCCTTCCGGCATCCATGGGGATACGGGAACTGTCATGGGCATAGCCCTGAGGGCGGACCTGACGGTTACCTTCGGATGGGAGAAAACCGGGACAGCCCTGTATCCGGGCCGGGAGTACGCGGGCCGGGTGGAGGTGGCTGATATCGGATTTCCCGGACAGGCCCTGGAGGCGGTGAAGGAAGCAGAGGGGACGGCGGCAGGAGATTTTGCCGTTACCTACAGTGATGATGATCTGAAACGGATACCCAGGCGCCCTGCCTATTCCAACAAGGGAACCTTTGGAAAGGTGCTGATTGTGGCAGGCTCTAAGAATATGTGCGGGGCCGCCTACCTGAGCGCCTTATCCGCATACAGGACAGGGGCGGGACTGGTAAAACTGCTTACGGTGGAGGAAAACCGTCAAATTCTCCAGGAACGCCTGCCTGAGGCCATCATAGCCACCTACACCCCTGACCAGCTCATGGAAGGCAGGGATGAATTCAGGAAGATGATAGAAGCCCAGATGGAATGGGCTGACGTGGTGGTGCTGGGACCGGGACTGGGAAACGGACCCTATGTGGAATATCTGGTGGAGGATATACTGACCAGCGCGTTTGTGCCTGTCATCATTGACGCCGACGGCCTGAATGCCATAGCGGGTCATCCATATCTTACCTCCTACTATACAGAGAACATTATCGTGACGCCCCATCTGGGAGAAATGGCCCGGCTTACAGGGGAGGGAATCGATCAGATTAAGGAGAACCTGGCAGCCACGGCCCTGGAGTATGCGGGCCGCTACGGCCTTACCTGCGTGTTAAAGGACGCAGCCACTGTGACTGCGGGACGGGACGGGAATCTGTACATCAATTCCAGCGGCAACAGCGCCATGGCAAAGGCAGGCTCCGGCGACGTGCTCACAGGCATCATAGCAGGTCTGATAGCCATTGGCATGGAGGAAGAGGAGGCTGCCTGTCTGGGTGTATATCTTCACGGACGGGCAGGGGACGCGGCTGCCTCTAAAAGCGGCGCCCATAGCCTGCTGGCTTCGGAACTGGCGGATGCCGTGGGCAGTGTGATGGCCATGGTGTGACGGTCAGGGTGTGCGGCTAGGGCATGACGGTCAGGGCGTGACGGCTGGGGTGTGACAGTCATGGTGTGACAACTGCGGTGCAGCATCCGTTCCGCCGCGCCAAATAATAAAATAAGATTGAGAATGGGCCGGAACAGAGGCCCATAACACAGGAGGCAACAACAATGAATTCTTACAGCAGAGTTTATGCATCCATTGACCTGGATGCGGTGGAATCCAATATGAGGGCAATGAAGGACAGTCTGCCTCCTTCCGCTTCCATGATCGGGGTGGTAAAGACAGACGGGTACGGACACGGGGCGGTTCCTGTGGCCAGGGCCATTGACCCTTACGTAAAAGGGTACGCGGTGGCCACCATTGATGAGGCGATCATCCTGCGCCGCCACGGCATCCAGAAGATGATTCTGGTACTGGGTGTGACCCATGAGAGCCGTTTTGAGGATCTGGTCCGGTACGATATACGCCCTGCCATGTTCCGGTATGAGGAGGCCGGGAAATTGTCTGAAACAGCTGTAAAGAACGGCGCCAGGGCCAACATCCATCTGGCGGTGGATACGGGCATGAGCCGGATTGGAATGACGCCGGATGAGGCGTCGGCAGACGAGGCGGCCCGTATATCCAGGCTTCCCGGAATATGCATTGAGGGTATGTTTACCCATTTTGCCAGGGCAGACGAGGCGGACAAGGCATTTTATGAGGCACAGTATAAGAAATACAGGGAATTCTGTGAAATGCTCTGCAGCCGTGGGGTGGATATCCCGATCCGCCACTGCTCCAACAGCGCCGGTATTGTGGAGGGGCTGGACTCCAACGGACTGGATATGGTGCGCGCCGGAATCTCCATTTACGGCCTGTACCCATCAGACGAAGTGGCCCGGGACAGGGTGAAGCTGGTTCCTGCCATGGAGCTTAAGAGCTTTATCACATACATAAAGACCATCGGGCCGGGTACGGCTGTGAGCTATGGGGGTACCTTTGTGGCGGACCGTCCCATGCGTGTGGCCACCATTCCCGTGGGATACGGGGACGGCTACCTGCGCAGCCTCTCCAACAAGGGAGCGGTGCTTATCCGGGGAAAACGGGCAGAGATCCTTGGCAGGATATGCATGGACCAGTTTATGGCAGATGTCACGGACATCCCGGAGGCAGAGGAAGGCGACCAGGTGACCCTCATTGGAAGGGATGGGAAGGAATGCATCACGGTGGAGGAGATAGCTGCCTTAAGCGGCGGTTTTCACTATGAGATTATCTGCCAAATCGGCAAACGGGTTCCAAGAGTCTACCTGCGGGACGGGAAGGCCATTGGGAAAAAGGATTACTTTAACGATATTTACGAGGGCTTCGGATATATGTAAAAGCCTACCAGGCTCAAAGAGAACGTCTGAATCATATGTTATTAGTGTGGCGTAAAGCCGGCCGGATGCACCAGTGTATCCCGGCTATGTATACACAGGTCAAAAATGTCAATACTAAGGTTGAATAAATTGACGGAGTGTGAACGATGTGATTATCAGACGTGGAGATATTTATTATGCGGATTTGCGGCCGGTGGTGGGCTCGGAACAGGGGGGAGTGCGCCCTGTGCTGATTATCCAGAATGACGTGGGAAACAAGCACAGCCCCACGGTCATATGTGCGGCCATTACATCCAGGATGAACAAAGCCAAGCTGCCCACCCATGTGGAGCTGCCCACCAGGCGCTGTGCCATGATTAAGGATTCGGTCATTCTCCTGGAACAGCTGCGCACCATTGACAAGCAGAGACTGAAGGAGAAAATCTGCCATATTGACGAGGAGCTTCAGCAGAAGGTGGATGAGGCCCTTATGATTAGCCTGGAACTGCGTACATAGGCAGGCGGGGGACCCGTGGGCGGGAACCAAGAGCAGGAGCATAAGGCACCATTGACGAAATATGAGAAAAATGATATGATAAGCAGAGTTATGCCGTATTTTAGGGGTATAGCTCTGTTTTTTTGGGCAGGGCCCGACGGTTATGGTGTTTCATGAGTATGAAAGGAGTCTTTTTGTCATTATGGACGATGGTTATCCACCTGTCAGTATCCTCATATTGATAGGATTTATTCTTCTGGAGGCAGTGTTTTACGGTTTTGGTTCGGCAATACAGAATGTGAACGAGGGGAAGCTGGAAGAGGAGGCGGCCGGGGGGAATAAGAAGGCCGCACGTCTGTTGGAGATAGTGAACCGTCCCGTGCGGTTCGTTCATACCATCCAGGTCACCACCCATCTGATGGGTATGATTATAGGAGCGGCAATCCTTCCTGCCATGATTGGCATGGTGGAGCGCAGGTTTCTTTTTGGAAAGGTACTGGCCTGGGTAGATCCGGCCCAGGTGATGGCGGCAGCGGGCACGTCCTGGTACAGGAATCCGTCCTGGTGGCAGTGGGCAGGGATTCTGGCCCTGGTCACCATATTTGTCCTGGTGCTGGTTATCAGCTTCGGTATCATCATACCTAAACGTCTGGCGGCCAAGGAGCCTGAGAAGTGGGGATACCATATGCTTCCGGTGGTGCTCTTTTTCGCGGGGGTATTCCTGCCCCTGACACGCCTGATTACGTTGATTTCTTCCCTGGTGCTTAAGCTCTTCGGGGTGGACCTGGCGGATGACGACGGCAACGTGACAGAGGAAGATATCATGTCTATGGTGAATGAGGGCCATGAACAGGGCGTTCTGGAAGCAGATGAGACAGAGATGATAACCAATATCTTTGAGCTGGGTGATAAGGAAGCCGCGGATATCATGACGCACCGCACCAACATGACGGTTCTGGACGGCAGCATGAGCCTTAAGGAAGCAGTGGATTTTATACTGAATGAAGGCGTGAATACCCGGTACCCTGTATACGGGGAGGATATAGATGATATCATCGGCATACTCCACATGCGCGATGCCATGACCTTTGCGGAAAAGGAAGAGAACAAGGACAGGATGGTTATGGACATTCCCGGCCTTTTAAGGGAAGCCAATTTTATACCTGAGACAAGGAACATCGACACCTTGTTCAAGGAGATGCAGTCCCGCAAGATTCACATGGAAATCGTGGTGGATGAGTACGGACAGACAGCAGGCCTTCTCACCATGGAGGACATACTGGAAGAAATCGTAGGCAACATCATGGATGAATACGATGAGGAAGAGGATTTCATACAGGCCATGGAGGATGGCACTTTTGTCATGAGCGGCCTTACTCCCTTGGAAGATGTGATGGAAACCCTGGATATTGAACTGCCTGAGGAGGACAGCGACACCTACGATACCCTGAACGGATATCTGGTCTCACGGCTGGACCGTATCCCTCAGGAAGGGGAGAACCCCCAGGTGGAATTCGGCGGCTGGCTCTTTGAAGTGGAGCGGGCCGGCAATAAGATGATAGAGAGCGTCCGGGTCGTGCCTGTGCCAAAAAGCGGGAAGGCTGCGGACCGCGGGAAAGATTCGGTGGAAGAGAAATATGATGCAGTTAATAGAGAGTACGAAGGAGATGTTTCGTGACAGCAGATTTTTAAGGAAGGCGCTGATGATTGCCTGTCCCGTGGCTCTGCAGGGAATGCTCAACACAGTGGTAAACCTGGTGGATACCCTGATGATTGGCACCATGGGGGCCACAGCCATAGCGGCAGTGGGACTGGCCAATAAGTTCTTCTTTGTTTTTTCGCTTCTGGTATTCGGAATTGTCAGCGGAAGCGGCGTGCTGGCGGCCCAGTTCTGGGGAAACGGCGATTTGAGGAGCATACGGAAGGTCCTGGGGCTTTCCATACTTCTGGCCCTGACAGGGGCCTTGTTCTTCGTTGTGCCGGCCCTTGTTTCCCCCCAATCCGTCATGCGCATATTCACCACCAGCCATGACAGCGTGGAGCTGGGGTCAAAGTATTTGAAAATAGCGGTATTAACCTACCCCTTTCTGGCCATGACCAATGTGTATGTGGCCATACTCAGGGCGGTGAACAAGGTCATTTTCCCTGTCATAAGCAGCTGCATAGCAATCGTGATTAATATATGCCTTAACTATGTGCTGATTTTCGGCAAGCTGGGTATGCCTGCCATGGGAGTGTCGGGCGCGGCTGTGGCCACCCTGATAGCTAGGATAATTGAAATTGTGCTGATTCTGGGGTATGTGTACGGAAAAAGGCTTCCGGTGGCCTGCGGCCTTAAGGATTTGTTTGGCTGGAGCAGACTGTTTGTCAGCCGGTTTTTCGGCACGTCAGCCCCTGTCATTGCCAATGAGTTCATGTGGGGTCTGGGCACCACCATGTATTCTCTGGCATACGGACGCATGGGGGACGAGGCAGTGGCGGCCATCACCATTGCCACCACCATACAGGATATTCTGGTGGTATTGTTCCAGGGCCTGAGCGCGGCCACTGCCGTTATCCTGGGCAATGAGCTGGGGGCAGGCCATCTCAAGCGTGCGGAGAAGTATGCGGTGCATTTCTTCATCCTCCAGTTCATTGCCACGGTAGGCGTGGCAGTGGTGCTGATTGGCATTCGCTGGCCCATCATCGGCCTTTACAACATCACGCCTGAGGTGGCCCGGGACGTAAGCCTGTGCATCCTGATTTTTGCGGCCTACATGCCGGCCAAGATGTTCAATTATGTAAATGTGGTGGGTGTGCTGAGAAGCGGCGGCGATACCAAGATGTGCCTGTTCCTTGATACCAGTGGCGTGTGGTTTATCGGCGTACCGCTGGCGTTCTTGGGAGCCCTGGTGTGGAAGCTGCCTATCTATACAGTGTATGCCCTGGTGATGACGGAAGAGGTATATAAGGCTGTGCTGGGATATATACGGTACAGGCAGAAGAAGTGGCTTAGAAACCTGGCTTCGGATGTGGGGTGAGTCTGTCAGACAGGGTCTGGGCAAAAGGCTCTGCCGGCCGAAGAATTTTTCTTGCCATATAAAAAAAATCGTGTTAATATAGAAAAGATGTGTATAAAATACGGCAGAAGGCTGTATTTGAACGTATAAACCATATATAAACCATAAAAGAAGAAACAGGAAAGGGTGTTTACCAATGTCAGGACATTCAAAGTTTGCCAACATTAAACATAAGAAAGAGCGCAACGACGCTGCCAAGGGCAAAATCTTCACTGTCATCGGCCGTGAGATTGCAGTCGCTGTAAAAGAGGGCGGGGCAGATCCGGCCAACAACAGTAAACTGAGGGACGTCATCGCCAAGGCAAAGGCCAACAACATGCCCAATGATACCATTGACCGCGGCATCAAGAAGGCGGCAGGCGATGCCAATTCCGTAAACTACGAGACCCTTACATACGAGGGATACGGCCCCAACGGCGTAGCTATCATCGTAGATACACTGACCGACAATAAAAACCGTACGGCTGCCAATGTGAGGAGCGCCTTTACAAAGGGCGGCGGCAACGTAGGCACACCGGGAAGCGTGTCCTATATGTTTGATAAAAAGGGACAGATCATCATTGACAAGGAAGAGTGCGACATGGATCCGGATGAGCTGATGATGCTTGCCCTGGATGCAGGAGCAGAGGATTTCTCCGAGGAGGAGGACAGCTACGAGGTCGTTACGGCGCCTGAGGATTTCAGCGCGGTGCGCGAGGCGCTGGAGGCCCAGAGCATTCCCATGATGCAGGCGGATGTGACTATGATTCCCCAGACATGGGTGGAGCTGACCGATGAGGATGATATCAAGAAGTTAAACCGTACACTGGATTTGCTGGATGAGGATGACGATGTCCAGGCTGTGTACCATAACTGGGATGAATAAACAAGGGCATTGCCCAAATGGAGCACGGCTGGGTTAGAGGGTTGTGCTGTATTGGAGCCATGGAATGGGAAGTCCCCTGCGGCAGGTTTACCACAATCTGCAGCAGGGGATTTTTTGTCATAGAAAAAGCGGACATGAGCTTTTACGGTATTATTAAGCTGAGCAGGATTACCAGAACCAGGGAACAGAGAGAGAGGAATGCGGTGATGAATGTCCATGTTTTCAGCGTTTGGCCTTCCGTCATGTTCAGATATTTGCAGACCAGCCAGAAGCCGCTGTCGTTTACATGGGAAGCAGCTACTGAACCAGCGGCAATCGCCAATACAACCAGGGCTCTCTGCATTTCCGATACAGGGGAAACAGCGAGCAAAGGGCTGACAATACCGGCGGCTGTTATCATGGCTACCATGCCGCTGCCCTGGCTGACTCTTATAAATACAGCAACCAGATACCCCAAAATAATAGGTGGAAGGCCGATGGTCTCCACGGATTGTGCTATCACATCTCCTACGCCGCTGTCCAAAAGTATCTGCTTAAACACACCTCCGGCTCCGGTTACCAGAATGATCAATCCCACGGGCAGGAATGCTTTAGAGGATATTTCGTACAGATCTTCTTTGTGAAAGCCTCTGCGCTTGCCGAGAATGTAAAATGAAAGCAATACAGCTATCAGTAAAGCAATGTAGGATGTACCTAAGAATTTTGCGGCCTGTGTAAAGAAACTGTCTGCCAGGATTCCCTCATTGACCAGGGAATCCACGCCTGTATTGACCAGGATTAGGAGGATGGGAACTGCAATGATAAGGATTACACTGGAAAAAGAAGGCAGGTTTTCATCGTTTGACTCTTCGGGTATCATGTAATCCGGCACAGGAATAAAAAGGTGCTTATCAATGTATTTAATTGAATAAAGATAACCCACCAGTGTAAGGGGAATGGAAATAATGATTCCAAAAAAGATGACCCACCCCACATTTGCGTCTAATGCGCTGCATGTTGCTACCGGCCCCGGTGTGGGAGGCACAAACGCATTGGTCAGACATAAAGAAATAATCAGGGGAAATGCAAATGTTGCGACGGAGCGTTTTGTTTTGTATGCCACTGCATAAATCAGAGGCAGCAGGATAATGAACCCAACATCGAAAAAAACAGGGATCGCAATAATGAATCCAGTGACAGCAAAAGCAAGCGGGGCATGCTTCTCACCGAAGAAACGGATCATGCTTTTAGCCAGAGCCTGAGCGCCGCCGGATGCCTCCAGCATCTGGCCGAACACGGCTCCCAGTCCCACTATGATGGCCACTGTGCCGAGAGTACCTCCCATACCGTTTTGGATACTTGCCGTAATGTCTGTTAATGGCATTCCGGCTGCCACGCCCACCGCGATGGAAGCGATTAAGAGCGCGATAAACGCATGGAGTTTGCACTTTAATACCAGGAGAAGCAGGAAAGCAATTCCTAAAACCACAATTAAAACCATAACCATTTTTTCACCCAATAATTCCTTTCTTTTGTTTTCTTTGCAGAGATGAAATATATAAAAAACTGCCAGTTTTATGTAATACAATAAAGCAAATTTCATGCCAGATTTGCAAAACCAAACTATTTTCAGAAAACATAATGGATTTATGCTATTTTATGTGATTTATGCCGATTTGTTTTAATATGGGCAAGATGGATGCGGAATACGATATGACACATTTTGTTTCAACTATATGGCTCGAATAAAACGATTTGTTCTATATCGTTCTGTTTTAGATTTACAGGATACAGATGTGTTCTGCGGTATATGCATGAGAAAGAAGGAAAGTGATACATATGATAAAAATAGTACTGGCTGTTCCTTACAAGGGTTTTATTGAGAACGCTTACCAGATTTTCAGACAACATAATGAATTTTACAGAGCAGTTGATCAGGAAAACTATGAGATGGAGGAGGTTATTGTCACCAGTGAAAATGTGAACCAGATTAAGATTGAAGCCGACATAGTACTCACCAGAGGACTTCTCGCTGAAATCCTGGCCAGTTTGTCAAAAGATATCCCGGTAGTGGAAATTACGGTTCCGGCTGCGGATATTCTGAGGACCATACGCAACTGCGTTGAGCATTACGGAAAACAAAAAATCGGAATCATAGCAGCCGGCAACATGCTTGACGGCATTACAGAGCTTTCGGATTTAAGCGAGGCTCCTATCAGGACCTTTGTTTTGACACCTGACTGGAATAATGAAATGCTGGTGAAACGTGCTGTGTCAGAGGGGTGCAAGGTGATATTGGGGGGAGTAAATACCTGCCGTTATGCTGCGGAGAACCATGTATCCTTCATGATGATCCAAACCAGCCAGGAAGCGTTTTGGAACGCGCTGTCCGACGTCAAACGCACCTGGTCCATTTTCAGGAAGGAACAGGAGAAAGCCCTTCGCCTGCAGGCTTTGCTGGACATATCACACGATGGCATTCTGCTGATTGACCCTGATTTTAAGCTTACAGCCATGAACAGGAAAGCGCAGTCTGTCCTTGGAATAGACGGGGAGCACCTGCCTGTTGACGCCCTGTCCCTTGGAGGGGAGCTTAAGGATGTACTGGCAGGCGATGAAGAATATGTGAACCGCCTTGTCCAATATGGCAGCAATATGCTGAATGTAAGTAAAAACGTTCTGAAAATCCAATCATCCATCTGCGGGTATGTGGTCAATGTGCAGGCAGTGAAAGAAATCCAGAGCATGGAGCATGACATCCGAAAACGGATCTGTAAAAAAGGCCATATTGCCCGCTACAGGTTTGACGATATCACGGGAGAGTCGCCGGTTATGATATCGACTGTGGAGACGGCAAGAAGATACAGCCGGACGTCCTCCAATATTCTTCTGATTGGACAAAGCGGAACAGGAAAAGAGATGTTCGCTCAAAGCATCCATAATGACAGCCAGCGCAGGCGGATGCCCTTTGTGGCTGTTAATTGTGCTGCTATTCCGGAACAGCTTCTGGAAAGCGAGCTGTTCGGTTATGCACCGGGGGCTTTTACAGGAGCGCACAGGGACGGAAAGGCGGGACTTTTTGAGCTGGCCCACAAAGGAACCCTTTTTTTGGACGAGATCGGAGAGATTTCACTGACGCTGCAGGCGAAACTACTGCGGGTCCTTCAGGAGAGGAAGATTATGCGGGTCGGGGGAGATTCTGTCATTCCCGTGGATATCCGCATCCTGGCGGCAACCAACCAGAATCTGGAGCAGCTGGCGGCCGGGCGTCAGTTTCGGGAGGATTTATTGTACCGCCTGGATGTGCTGCGGATCAATATTCCCTCTCTGAACCAGCGCAGGGAGGACATTTCTCTGCTTGCGGATTCCTATATGAGACGCGCGTTTCCTGATATACGGATTACAGATGAAGCAAAAGCATACTTAGAGCAGATGGACTGGCCCGGTAATGTGCGGCAGCTTTTTAATTTTTGCGAACGCCTTGCAGTGCTCTGCAACGGTTTTGCGGTGGATGCAGATCTTGTGGCCGCTGTATCCTTACAGGGAGGAATCCCGCTCGGGACAGGTTCAGTCCTTTCTGGTGAGGAGGACGAACAGCGTATTATTTCTAAGACCCTTGCATCCTGCCATTACCATAAGGGCAACACAGCCAAAGCTCTTGGCATCAGCCGTTCCACGCTTTGGCGTAAGCTGCGGGAATATGGAATCAGGACATAAGACGATACTAAGTAATCCAGCCGGACTTTTTCTGGGAGAAAATCCGGCTGGATATTTGTTTTTTTCCTGAGGCTTTCTGATAAAAACAGGAATATGGTTTTTTTATATTATTTCCGCTTAGTTGGACACCACCAGCGTCTTCAGCCCATCCGTTGCGTTTGGGGCATTGAAGATATACAGAGTGTAGGATGTATTGGCGCTCATGTTGGCGGAGGTGGTTGCCACTGAGGTGTTGGGGTAGGAGCCGGTTCTGGAGATGTAGAGCTGGTACCACCCCGGATAGAAGCTGGTGTAAGGGGTCACTTCCCTGTAGCGTACATTGCTGAACGCAGTGTAGGAGGAGTTCTGGTTGCCGATGGATACGTCGAAGGGCCCCAGGTTCAGCGACAGGTTGCAGGTCCGCAGACAGCTGGTGCCGGAAGGCGCGTTGCAGGAGATGTCGGATATTTCCATGATGTCCAGGCCGCTTGCCGTATTGATGATGGCAATGGTCATGGAGGCGGAGGCGCGTACCTGTACGGTCTTCTGGATGTACACATAGCCGTTGGCTCCTGACACGGTGACGGTCTGGGTGCCGGAGGCAGACTGGACGTAGCCTGTTATGTCCCCGTTCCCCAGGCCGCTTGCCACCATCCAGTTGCCCAGGTACACGTAAAAGGGCTGGTACCCGGTGGAAGCATTGAGGATGCGCACCCTGCCGAAGCTGGTGGCGGTACAGTTGTAGCATGGGAAGGTGACGCCGGGAATCACGGTGACAGAACCGCTGTTGCCGGGGAAAATAGGCCGGAAGATAGGCGGAAAGCCAGGGCGGTTGCCGCTGTCCACAGGGCCGCCTTCACCTGGATTGGGAAGAGGTATGACCGGGACATTGGCGCCGTTATTCTGATTGCCGCCGCTGTCCACAGGACCGCCCTCGCCCGGATTGGGAAGGGGAGTAACGGGAACATCGGCCTCCCCCAGCTCTGCCGTGGTCAGGAGGGTGTCCGGATACTCATTCATTCTGTCTGTATGATAGGACTGATTGTTCATAGAGACCTCGCAAAAGATTGATTCACTATAGTCTATTCATATGGAAGAAGGAATGTGTATGTTTTTGAAAAAAAGGGAACTGCATTTTTGGCAGGCTGATGCATATAATAAAAGGAACCAGTGTATCAGGAGCGTGGGCGTATGTCATGGGAACCAAAGAAAACAGCCGTATCCGCACTGGGGCTGCCCCGGGACGTGATTCTGGGGGATGTGCTTATAAGCTTTGTGGGCAGGAGCCAGGTGAATGTGGAAAATTACAGGAGCATCCTGATTTACACGGATACCCTGATTAAGCTCCAGGCCAGGAACTGCAAGGTGGTGATTCACGGAGCCCGCTTAAAGATTGATTATTATACGGCGGAGGAGATGAAGATAACCGGCCAGGTCGGTTCTTTGGAATTTGAAACATAAATCAAAGGAGGGGCCTGTTTGATTGAATGGCTGTTACATAATTGGGAAGGATATGTAAGACTCCGTCTTCACGGCTATTCACCGGAACGTTTCCTGAATCTCTGCAATGCCAGGGGTCTGGAGGTATGGGGACTGATATGCAACCGGGACGGGGATTATGAGTTTTTTATGACTGTGGAAGGATACCGCCGGGTGAAGCCCCTGGTGCGCAAGGCACAGGTAAGGCTGCACATTACCGGCCGTTTCGGCCTCCCATTTTTTATTTACAGGCACAGGAAGCGCTGGTATTACGGTGCCGGAATCATGGCCTTTTTCCTGGTGCTTTACGTCATGTCCCTGTTTATCTGGGATATCCAGTTTGAGGGCAATTACAGGTATACCTATGATACTCTGGTCCGTTTTCTGGACACCCAGGACATTGATTACGGCATGCTGAAGGCCAGGATTAACTGCGAGGATCTGGAAGCCTCCATGCGCACAAGCTTTCCCGAGATAACCTGGGTGTCTGCCCGTGTTTCCGGCACAAGGCTGCTCATCCACATCAAGGAAAACGAGGTGCTGTCCACTATCCCTGAGAAGGACGAGACACCCTGCGACATTGTGGCGTCCCAGCCCGGAGTCATCACCTCCATGGTGGTGCGCCAGGGGGTTGCCCAGGTCTGTGTGGGGGACCAGGTGGAGGAGGGACAGGTACTGGTCAGCGGCCGGGTACCCATTATCGGTGACAACGAGGAGGAGATCAACGCCTACATGGTTCACGCGGATGCGGATATTGTGGCCAGAACCGTCAAACAATATGAGAAAACATTTCCTCTGCTGCATCAGGAACGTGTCCATACGGGGCGCAGGCGGAGAGGGTGGTACATGAAGGCCGGGGCCTGGTCCTTTACCTTCCTGACCCCGGTAAGGGGACAGGGGGAGTGGGATTATTCCATGGAGGAAAAACAGCTGAGGCTGTTTTCCAATTTCTATCTTCCTGTCTATATAGGCGCCATACAGGGCCGGGAAATGGCTGCTTATGAGAGAAATTACAGGGAGGATGAGTTAAAGGAGCTGTCTAAAGCCATAAATTACCAATTTGTCAAAAATTTAGAGGAAAAGGGGGTACAAATTCTTGAAAATAATGATAGAATAGAAACAAGTGTTTCTGAATGCCGTCTGACAGGTGAACTCGTCACAGAGGAATCCATTGTTAAGACACAGCCGGCAGCGGAGCCTGATATGAATTCCGGCGGAGAGCCGGGAGAAAAACCAGAGGAGACAATAACTGCTGAATGAGTGTAATTGAGACAATGATTGACATTCCCGCAGAGCATGAGCGGAATGTCTGCGGACAATTCGACACCTACTTAAAGAAGATAGAGCGCACCCTGCATGTGACCATGATTGCCAGGGACGGCGAAATTAAAATTATCGGACCAGAGAAAACCATAGGCCAGGCCAAAAGCGTGTTCAACAACCTGATTGAACTGTCCAAGAGGGGCAATACCATCACGGAACAAAACGTGGACTATGCCCTGTCCCTGTCTTTTACGGAGAATGACGGGCAGATTCTGGAGATTGACAAGGATATCATATGCCGGACCATATCCGGCAAGCCGGTAAAGCCAAAGACGCTGGGGCAGAAGCATTATGTAGATGCTATCCGCAAGAAGATGATTGTGTTCGGCATCGGACCGGCCGGCACGGGAAAGACATACCTTGCCATGGCCATGGCCATCCAGGCCTTTAAGAACGGCGAGGTGGGGCGCATCATCCTTACCAGGCCGGCCATTGAGGCCGGAGAAAAGCTGGGATTCCTGCCGGGCGATCTCCAGAGCAAGATTGACCCGTATCTGCGTCCTCTTTATGACGCCCTGTACCAGATTATGGGGGCGGAAAGCTATCTCCACAATTCGGAGAAGGGGCTTATTGAGGTGGCGCCCCTGGCCTACATGAGAGGAAGAACCCTGGACAACGCCTACATTATCCTGGATGAGGCCCAGAACACCACCCCGGCCCAGATGAAGATGTTCCTGACCAGAATCGGTTTTGGTTCCAAGGTCATCATAACAGGAGACCAGACTCAGAAAGACCTTCCGGGAGGCGCTGTTTCCGGTCTGGACACTGCCCTTAAGGTGCTGAAACGGATTGACGACATCGGGTTCTGCTACCTGACCAGTTCCGACGTGGTGCGGCATCCGCTGGTGCAGAAAATTGTACAGGCCTATGAGACATATGAACAAAAGAATACCCCGCCTGCAGGACGGCGCAGGATACGGGAGCGGAATTAATCCGCCAAGGAGAAGTGTGTATGACCATTTCAATTGAATACGAAGCAGAAAAGGTACTGGATTTGCCCTACCGGGAAATCATCGAGGACACTGTGCTGGCTGCCCTGGATTATGAGGGCTGTCCCTATGAGGCAGAGGTCAATGTCATTCTTACGGACAATGACGCCATACAGGAAATCAACCGGGAGCACCGTCAGATTGACGCTCCCACGGACGTGCTGTCCTTTCCTATGGTGGATTATGAGTCGCCATCGGATTTTGACCATGTGGAGGAGGCTGTGGAGGATTACTTCAATCCTGAAACCGGAGAGCTGATGCTGGGGGATATTGTGATTTCCGTGGATAAGGTGGAGGAACAGGCTGAGAAATACGGCCATTCCCAGACCAGGGAGCTGGCCTTCCTGACAGCCCACAGCATGCTCCACCTGTTTGGTTACGACCATATGGAGGACGGCGAGCGGCTGGTGATGGAAGAAAAGCAGAAAGAGATACTGGAAACCAGGGGGTATACAAGATGAGAAACGGGTTCAGATGGATGGCAATCGGTTTAACGGCAGGACTGACGGCAGCAGTCCTTTTGACGGGCTGCGCCAGGGAAGCCAGCGTGGAAGCAACCACGGTTCAGGAGCCTCCTGCCACCACTGAGGCCGCTGAACCCGATATCATCATCCGGTCTGACCCGGAGACTAAAAAGGAGGACACCCAAAACCTGCCGGCATTTTATCTTCCTGAGGAACGGACAGAGGAAAACGGTATGATTCGCAGCTATCTGACCGGCCAGATGGTGGAAACCGCCAAGGGAAACCGCCGGCCCGCGGCTGTGATGATGAGCAATGACAAGGAAGCCAGGCCCCAGTACGGCATTAACAGGGCGGGGGTGGTCTATGAGGCGCCGGTGGAGGGAGGCATGAACCGGTACATGGCCCTGATAGAGGATTACGATGGTCTGGAACGCATTGGTTCCGTGCGTAGCTGCCGGACCTACTACACCTATTTTGCCAGGGAGTTTGACGCTGTCTATGTACACTTTGGACAGAGCACCTTTGCCAAGCCTTACCTGAAAAATGTGGACCATATCAACGGACTGGACGCCATCGGCGATCTGGCCTTTTACCGCACAAAGGACAAGAAATCGCCTCATAATGCATATACCAGCGGGGACAGGATTACGGCCTCCATAGAGAAGCTGGGGTACACCCCGTCTTATGCCCCGTCCTACAAGGGCCATTATCTTTTTGCCAGGGACGGCAGGGAGGCATCCCTGACAGAGCGTCCGGGAGTCATGGACGCAGGCACGGTAAAGACCGGATACATCATGAACCAGGCATACTTTGTGTACGACCCTTCGGACGGGCTTTACCACCGTTACCAGTACGGCGGCATCCATCAGGGGGATGAAGGGCCTGTTGCGGTAAAAAATGTGATTTTCCAGTACTGCCAGACCGGTCATTACGCCACCACGGATTATCTGGATATCAATGTACATACTACGGAATGCGGGTATTTTATGACTGACGGCAAAGCGATTCCTATTAACTGGGAAAAGGACGGAGAATTCGGTCCCACCCGTTACTTCGATGCCAACCACGATGAAGTTGTGCTGAATCAGGGAAAGACATGGGTCTGCATCATTCCCACCAGGGACTTTGCCAAGTCGGAAATTATCGGAAATGAGGATACACAGTAATAAACATGAATCCAAGGACAAGCAGGAAAAAAACCAGGAAACAGAAAGCAGCTAATTTTGTCATACAGGGAAGCATCCTGGCCATGGCCGGTATCGTGGTACGCATTATCGGCATGCTTTACAGGATGCCCCTTAACGACATTATCGGAAAACAGGGAAACGGATATTATACGTCAGCCTTCAACGTGTATAATATCCTCCTTATATTATCCTCCTACAGCATGCCGGTGGCAGTGTCGAAGATGATATCTGCCCGGCTGGCAAGGGGGGAGCACAGAAACTGCAGCCGCATCTTAAAAGCGGCTCTTATTTATGCTACGGCAGTGGGAGGCATAGCGGCGGTGGTTCTGTGGTTTGGGGCGGATTTGTTCGCACAACTCATCAAGACGCCTTTCAGCCGGTACGCCTTAAAGACCCTGGCGCCCACCATCTGGATCATGGCGTATCTGGGCGTGCTCAGAGGATATTTCCAGGGGACGGGCACCATGGTGCCCACGGCCGTGTCACAGATTTTAGAACAGATTGTCAACGCGGTGGTCAGCGTGGTCGCAGCCGGAATTCTCTTTGGCGTGGGTACGTCCATTAACGCTGCCCAGGGGGCAAAGGATTATTCCTATGCGCTGGGGGCTGCGGGCGGCACCATCGGCACCGGGGCAGGAGCGCTCACGGCCTTTCTGTTTTTTATATGCCTTACCGCATCCAAAGGGCGGGAGAGAAGGCAGATGGTCCGGGAGGATGTGTCGGGGAGGACGGAGAGCTACCGCCGTATATTTTATGTGCTCACCATCACCGTGCTGCCCATTGTCATCAGCAGCGGCATCTACAACTGCTCCAATGTGGTGGACAATTACCTGTTCGGCCAGGGCATGGACAAGCTGGGGTATATGGAGGATTCCATTGCCACCTACTGGGGCGTGCTGGGACAGTACCAGCTGCTCTTTAATATACCGGTGGCTGTTTCCAACGCCCTTTCATCCTCTCTGATACCGTCCCTCACAAGGGCGGTTGCAAACAGGAACAGAAAGGAGAAGCTGGAGCGGATTGCAACCTCCATCCGTTTTTCCCTGCTGATTGCCATTCCGGCAGCAGTGGGAATCACGGTGTTGGCTAAGCCGGTCTGCAACCTTCTGTTTATCAGTGAGGACAATACCATGCTGATACGGCTCTCCATGGCTGGTTCCCTGGCCGTGGTATTCTACTCCCTGTCAACCGTTACAAACGCCGTCCTCCAGGGCCTGAACCATATGGACGTGCCTATACGCCATGCCGTCATTGCCCTGGTCATTCATGTGGCGGTGCTGGAAGTGTTTCTTATGGTATTTAAGATGGGAATTTACAGCGTGGTGTTTGCCAATATTATATTTGCCCTTGTGATGTGTCTGTTAAACGGACATGCCATTGCCAGGTTTGCCAGATACAGGCAGGAATATAAGAGAACGCTCATCCTGCCCACAATATGCGCCGGGTTCATGGGAGCGGCCGCTTATGGGGTATACAGAGGCATTTACGCCCTGCTTCCCGACCGGCTGATGAGGGGCAGGATGGGTATGGCCATTGTGGTGTTCCCCTCGGTGGCAGTGGCCATCCTGGTCTATGCCGTGCTCCTTGTAAGGTTCAGGGCAGTGGAGGAGGAGGAGCTTAAGGGAATGCCGGGAGGAAGGAGACTGGTCCGTCTTTTGAACCGGTTCCGGCTTCTGGGATAAGAGACAAAAGGGCGTGTTTGTTGTATGTTTGTTGTATTTATCAGGAAAAATTTGAGAATGCATGATTAAAACAGAATAAGAAAGCAGATACTAACCTTAAAGCGGCGTCCGGCGCCATGCTGACCGGCATGGCGGGGCCTGGGCCGGCGAGGAGGTTAGTGCATGAAGAAGTTATTATACTGCTTTGCCCTGTTTGCAGTCACATCCATTGTGTGTCTCATTGTTGCGTATGGAATTACCCGGTATAGCGTCAGGCAGGAGCAGGCAGTTCCCAATACGGTTATTGAGACGGAGACAGTCAACGATGTGGATGACAGGGCCGCCATGAACCAGGAACAGGTAAAGCCAATACTGGAAAGCGTTTCTCCGGCAGAAGAATACTATCTTGTGTCGGAGTCCGGCTTTCTCCTGGTATTCTGCAGCGACCGCAGCACCATCTGCCTCTATACCCATATTCCTGTCACGGATTTTCCGGAAAAGGAGAGGGAGAAGCTGATGGAGGGCATATGGTTTCCGTCCATGATGGATGTATACCATTATTTGGAATCGTATACAAGCTGATGAGATCCGGCTATGCGGCGGGCGGATTGTCTGTTTCATTTTTACGGATGAAGAATAGAGGTATCCATCTTTGGAAGCAGATTAATACATGAAAGTAAAGTGATATATGGAAGCAAAGTAATACATGGAAGCAAAGTAATACGTGAGGCAGGGATTAAAAGGGACCGGATTTCCGCACTGGGAATCCGGTCCTTTCTGCGAATACCGGGATTTGAGACGGCTGTTTGGGCGGTCTTTTGGCAGTCCGGCGCCGTAAATAACAGGAAACAGTTGAAATGTGGCAGAAAAACATATAAAATGGGGTGTAAACTTAAGAGCATTAAGAGCAGGATAAGGAGCTTTGGAACAATCATGAGAAAACGAATCGTCATCATAGGAGGCGGGGCCTCGGGACTGACTGCGGCTATTGGCGGGGCCAGGAACGGGGCCCATGTGACCATTGTGGAGCACATGGACCGGGTGGGAAAGAAAATCCTGTCCACGGGCAACGGCAGGTGCAACCTGACCAATCTGCGGATGGAGGCGGACTGTTACCGCTGCGGCCGGAAGGAGTTTCCCATGGAAGTTATCCGGGGCTTTGGGGTGGATGAGACCCTGGCCTTTTTTAAAGGTCTTGGAATAGAGCCAAAGGACAGAAACGGATATATTTATCCCAATTCGGACCAGGCGTCGGCTGTGTTAGACGTGCTCCGCAGCGAGGTGGAGCGACTGGGCGTGGCGGTGCTTCTTTCGTGCCGTGTGGAGAAGATAGAGCCGGCGGCCGGCGGCGGTCACGTCTGTTATAAAGTGTATACAGACCAGGGCATACTGGACGCGGACGCAGTGATTCTGGCAGCCGGCTCCAAGGCAGCTCCGTCCACCGGTTCAGACGGAAGCGGTTATGAGCTGGCAGGGAGACTGGGACACCGGATAATCAAACCCCTTCCCGCCCTGGTGCAGCTGCGGTGCCAGGGAAACCTGTACCGGCAGATGGCGGGTATCCGTACGGAAGCCGGGGTAAAGCTCATGGCGGCCGGTGAACTGCTGGCCCGGGACAGGGGAGAGCTGCAGCTGACAGACTACGGCCTGTCCGGCATCCCTGTATTCCAGGTCAGCCGGTTTGCGGCCAGGGCCCTGGACCAGGGTAAGAGGGTCACAGCCCTGGTGGACTTTATGCCGTCCTGGGATGACGGTGAGGCCTTTGGCCTGCTTAAAAAGCGCGCGTCCCTTCTGGGCCATAAGACGGTGGAGGAACTGTTTACAGGTCTGCTGAACAAGAAGCTGGCCCTGGTTCTCATTAAGCTGGCAGGCATTAAACCATCCCAGAAGTCCGGAGATTTGTCCCCAAAACAGCTGAAACTGCTTCTGGGACAGATAAAGTCCTATGAAGCCATTGTCATGTCAGTGAATCCCTTTGCCAATGCCCAGGTGTGCTGCGGCGGGGTGGACACTGGTGAGGTGGATGCCGCCACCATGGAATCCAGGCTTCATGCCAATCTGTATCTGGCGGGAGAACTGCTGGATGTGGATGGAATCTGCGGCGGATACAACCTGCAGTTTGCCTGGTCCAGCGGTATGATAGCGGGGACACATGCGGCGGGAGGACATTCCGAGGGGAGACATGAGACAGGCGCAAATAAGGCGGCGGCACATGGGGCATATGCCCCTGCCCCAGGCGGAAAGAGGAACAGAAAATGATTCGTATTAATCAGTTAAAAATGCCCCTGGGACACGACAGGGCCGGCCTTTTGGAGAAAGCTGCCAGGGTACTGCGTGTTCCGTCCGGGGAGATAGAGAAGCTTACCATCGTCAAGCAGTCCGTGGACGCCAGAAAGAAGCCGGATATATGGTACAGTTACGTGGTGGACATAGGAATCAGGCAGGCCGGACTCCAGAAGGAGGAAAAGCTGGTGCGCAGGCTGAAGGACCGGAATGTGGCGGTCTATAAGGAAGCACCCTACCGGCTTCCTGAGCCGGGTACTGAGCGTATGGCGGGCCGGCCTGTCATCATCGGCACCGGCCCGGCCGGGCTGTTCTGCGGCCTTATGCTGGCCAGAAAGGGGTACATGCCCATACTTCTGGAACGGGGGGAGGACGTGGACGCGAGGACGGACCGGGTGGCCCGGTTCTGGGAAACAGGGCAGCTTGACCCGTCCTCCAATGTGCAGTTCGGGGAAGGCGGGGCAGGAACATTTTCTGACGGAAAGCTTAACACCCTTGTAAAGGATACCTTTGGAAGAAACCGGGAAGTGCTGCGTATACTGACAGAGTTCGGCGGGGACCCGTCTATCCTGTATGTGAATAAGCCCCACATCGGAACCGATGTATTAAGCCGCATTGTCAAATCCATACGGACAGAGATTGAAAAGCTGGGAGGCCAGGTCCTCTTCCAAAGCCAGGTAACGGATTTTGTGACGGAGGGGGAGCCGGGGGAATCCAGGCGCATAAAAGCCCTTGTTGTCAACGGCAGCCAGGTTCTTGAGGCGGAGACAGTGGTGCTGGCCATCGGACACAGCGCCAGGGATACCTTTGAGACCCTGCTGGCCAGAGGCATCCCCATGGAGCCAAAGGCATTCGCGGTGGGACTGAGGGTACAGCATCCCCAGACGCTGATCAATGAGAGCCAGTACGGCATGAAGGAATGCGGTGAATTGGGGCCGGCCAGCTACAAGCTTACATGGAAGGCATCTGACGAAAGAGGAGTCTATTCCTTCTGCATGTGCCCCGGAGGCTACGTGGTCAATGCGTCCTCTGAGCCGGGCCGCCTGGCGGTCAACGGCATGAGCTATCATGACAGGGCAGGGGAAAATGCCAACAGCGCCATTATTGTCACGGTCACGCCGGAAGATTTCTGCGGGATGGAGACTGGAGCCGGAACAGACCAGGGCTGCGAAGCGCCGGGAGACGCCATGGCAGGAATCCGGTTCCAGAGGCGCCTGGAGGAGACCGCTTTCTGCCTGGGAAAGGGAAACATACCGGTACAGCTCTACGGTGATTTTAAGGAAGGCCGTGTCTCAGAGGGATTTGGCGGTGTGAATCCCGCCTTCAGGGGCGGGTATGCCTTTGCCAATCTCAGGGAGCTGTTTCCGGAACCATTGTCCCGGGCTTTCATGGAAGGAATGGAAGGATTTGGAACCATGATTCGCGGCTTTGACCGGCCGGATGCCATCCTGGCGGGCATTGAGAGCCGCACCTCGTCCCCGGTCCGCATTCCCAGGGACCAGGGAATGGAAAGCCCTGTAAAGGGAATCTTTCCCTGCGGCGAGGGAGCGGGTTATGCAGGGGGAATTACCTCGGCCGCCATGGACGGAATCAAGACGGCAGAAGAGATTATCCGCAGGTACAGCCCCTTAAGTCCGTCCCGGATAGTGGCTAAAACATGACAGGAACATTTACAACATAGAAATTGACGTGACCTGTAAATTGGTGTAAGATAAACAGGAATCGTTTGATGAGATAAAGGAGTATATCATGGAAACCCAGGAACGTCAGAATCTTGCGGATAAACAGAGGATTGTGATTAAGATTGGATCATCTTCCCTTACCCATGCTCAGACAGGGGAAGTGAACCTGATGAAGATAGAAAAGCTGGTGCGGGTTATCAGTGACCTGCGGGGACAGGGAAAGGACGTGGTCCTGGTGTCCTCCGGCGCCATTGCGGCGGGGCGGCAGGCCCTGGGCCGTCACAGGAAGCCGGATACCCTTGCTGAGAAGCAGGCCTTTGCGGCTGTGGGCCAGGCCAGGCTCATGATGATTTACCAGAAGCTGTTTGCGGAATACAACCAGACAGCTGCCCAGGTCCTTCTCACAAAGGACACCATGGTCAATGATTCTTCCAGGTACAATGCCCAGAATACCTTTGACGAGCTGTTAAACCTGGGAACCATACCTATTGTCAATGAAAACGATACGGTATCCACCTCAGAGATTCCATATGTGGACAGCTTCGGTGATAATGACCGGCTGTCAGCCATTGTGGCGGCTCTGATCGGGGCAGACCTGCTCATCCTGCTGTCTGACATAGACGGCCTTTACACAGATGACCCCAGGGAGAACCCGGAGGCCGGATTTATCAGCCTGGTGCCTGAAATCACGCCGGAATTTCTGCGTATGGGCAAGGATACGTCGGGCAGCGACGTGGGTACCGGGGGAATGTCGGCCAAGCTGGCAGCGGCCCGGATTGCCACGGACAGCGGAGCCGATATGGTCATAGCCAACGGAGACCAGGTGGATAACATACTGGACATCATGTCGGGAAAGGAAAAGGGAACCCTGTTCCTGGCCCATACCAATCTGGATTTTGACCTGATGCATTATCTGAACAATGAATACTAGGGAAGGCGCCCGGCCGGGCGCCAGGCCCTGAAAGAGGTGAATGTATGGACGCGTCAAGGATTGACCGCATCAACGAACTGTACCACAAGTCCCAGGCAGTGGGGCTGACAGAGGAGGAGAAGGAGGAACAGGCCCGGCTGCGCCAGGAGTACGTTGCAGCTATACGGGGAAGCCTCCGCAATAACCTGAATAACATATCCATCAAGGAGCCGGACGGCTCCATCACGGATTTGGGAAAGAAACATGGCGGAATCAAGGAAGTCTGATGCATTGTGAAGGGGAGATTATGATGACATTGAATGAAATAGGCAGCCGTGCCAAAGAAGTATCGCGTGTACTGGGTACCCTGGGCTCCAGGGAGAAGAATATGGGACTGGAGGAAGCGGCCAGGGCTTTGCTGGAAGGCGAGGAGGAAATCCTGGAGGCCAATTCCAGGGATTATGAGAAGGCCAGGTCCGGCGGCATGAGCCAGGGACTGCTGGACCGTCTTAAGCTGACGCCGGCCAGGGTTCAGGCCATGGCGGACGGCCTGCTGCAGGTGGCCTCCCTGGAGGACCCTGTGGGAGAGGTGCTGTCCATGAAGCTTCGCCCCAACGGCCTTCAGATTGGGCAGAAGCGTGTGCCTCTGGGGGTTATCGGCATGATTTATGAGGCCCGCCCCAATGTGACGGCAGACGCCTTCGGCCTCTGCTTCAAATCAGGCAATGCGGTTATCTTAAAGGGCGGAAGCGACGCCCTTCATTCCAATATGGCCATTACCCGGTGCCTGCGCGCCGGACTCGCAAGCGCAGGCCTGCCCGAGGATTCGGTCCAGCTGATTGAGGATACCAGCAGGGATACCACCAGGGAGCTGATGCGCCTGAACAGGTACATTGACGTGCTCATCCCCAGGGGAGGGGCAGGACTTATAAAGACCGTGGTGGAGAACAGTACCATCCCTGTCATAGAGACGGGCACCGGCAACTGCCATGTATATGTGGACGCTTCCGCGGACCAGAATATGGCCCTGGACATTATCTTCAATGCCAAGACCCAGAGAATCGGCGTGTGCAATGCATGCGAGTCCCTTCTGGTGCACAGGAGCATTGCAAAGGAATTCCTGCCCCTTCTCAGGAAGAAGCTGGAGGAAAAGCAGGTGGAGATCCGGGGAGACGAGGACGCCTGTGCCATTGAACCTTCCTTTGTCAGAGCTACTGAGGAGGACTGGGGCAGGGAGTATCTGGATTATATCCTGTCCTTAAAGCTGGTGGACTCTGTGGATGAGGCCATCCGTCATATCAATACCTACAATACAGGTCACTCGGAAACAATCGTGACCTCTGATTATTTCAATGCCCAGACATTTTTAAATGAGGTGGACGCTGCGGCTGTCTATGTCAATGCTTCCACCCGCTTTACAGACGGTGAGGAATTCGGTTTCGGAGCAGAAATCGGCATCAGCACCCAGAAGCTTCACGCCAGAGGCCCCATGGGCCTTAAGGAACTGACCACTACCAAGTATATTATTTACGGAGATGGACAGATTCGCTGATTACAGCTACAGAGGAGCCGGGACATTTTAAATTTGTTCCCGGCTTTGTCAGACAGAATGCAGGAAAAGAGGAAATATATATGCTCGAAGAGGAAAACAGCAGGAAAAGGAGCAGGAAACAGCAGGAGGAGGAACCCTTCAGCTGGAAAAAGGAGATTATCAGCTGGATACAGATTATTGTGGCAGCAGTCATCATCGCCCTGGTCCTTAACAACTTTATCATAGCCAACAGCCGTGTGCCAACCGGATCCATGGAGAACACCATCATGTCCAAGAGCCGTGTCATCGGTTCCAGGCTGTCCTATCTGACCAGCGACCCTGAGAGAGGGGATGTGGTGATTTTCCATTTCCCCGACGATCTAACGGGAAAAATCTACTACGTAAAGCGTGTCATAGGGCTTCCCGGTGAGACCGTGAACGTGGTGGACGGAAAAGTCTATATCAATGATTCAGACACGCCCCTTGACGAACCCTACCTTCCCGAACCAATGGAAGGCTCCTACGGTCCCTATACAGTGCCGGAGGGATGCTACTTCATGATGGGAGACAACAGGAACAATTCCCTGGATGCCCGGTTCTGGAAGAACCAGTTTGTGGAGAAGGACAAGATTATAGCCAAGGTGCTGTTTACGTATTTTCCAAAGATAGAGAAAGTGGAATAAGAGAAAAACGGAGTAAGAGACAGGATGAAGATAATCATATCACCTGCCAAGAAAATGAATATCAGGGAAGACGAGCTGGAATGGGCGAATCTTCCCTGTTTCCTTTCCAGGGCAGAAGAACTGAAGAGATACATACAGGGCCTGGACTTAGACCAGGCCAGGAAGCTGTGGCAGTGCAATGAAAAGATAGCCCTGCTTAATTACGGCCGTTTTAAGGAGATGGACCTTGAACGGCGCCTGACCCCGGCCCTCTTATCCTATGAGGGAATCCAGTATCAGTACATGGCGCCTGGGGTGTTTGAGCAGGGACAGTGGGATTATGTGCAGGAGCATCTGCGCATCCTGTCCGGGTTTTACGGTATCCTTAAGCCCCTGGACGGCATCGTGCCGTACCGCCTGGAGATGCAGGCAAAGGTGGAGCTTCCGTCAGGTATCAAAAGCCTTTATGACTACTGGGGAAGCTCCATCTGCCGGGAACTGGCCGCGGATGAGACCTTGATTGTGAATCTGGCCTCAAAAGAATACAGCAGGGCAGTGGAACCCTATCTGGAAGCCCATATTGATTATGTGACCTGTGTGTTCGGAACCCTTGCAGAGGACGGAACAGGCGGTCTTAAGGTAAAGGTGAAAGCCACCGAGGCCAAGATGGCCAGAGGAGAGATGGTCCGGTTTATGGCGGAGCGGGGCGTCCGGGACGCGGAGGGGCTTAAGGGGTTTGACCGTCTGGGGTATCGCTACTGCCAGGAGAAATCCGGGGATAAGGAATACGTATTTATCAAGATTAGGGAACAATAAAACAGGGACCTGTATGCCGGTGCGGCGTACAGGTCCCTTTTCACGGCCGGAATTTCAGGCGAGAATCGCGGCCAGGTCATTCTCCGGTGTGGAGATGGGATGGATTTCAAACTGCTCGGTCAGATATTCCAGTATGGCCGGAGAGAGAAAGGCGGGAAGGGTGGGGCCAAGGTAAATGTTCCTGATACCCAGATGCAGCAGGCTTAAAAGGATGCAGACAGCTTTCTGTTCGTACCAGGACAGAACCAGGGTAAGGGGAAGGTCATTGATCTGGCAGCCGAATGCTTCTGCCAGGGCTGCGGCCACCTGGATGGCGCCGAATGCATCGTTGCACTGTCCCATGTCCAGAAGGCGGGGAATGCCGGCCAGGGTTCCAAGCTCCAGGTCATTAAAGCGGTATTTGCCGCAGGCCAGGGTCAGAATAAGGGTGTCCTCAGGCGCCTGCTTTACAAAGTCCGTGTAGTAATTCCTGCCGGGACGGGCTCCGTCGCAGCCTCCTACCAGGAAAATGTGGCGCAGCCTGTTCTGTCTGACAGCCTGGGCTACGGTGCCCGCAGCAGCCAGGACAGCTTCCCGCCCAAATCCGGTGGTGACCTTGGTGCCGCCGTTGATTCCGGGGATGGTCACATCCTCCTTGAAGCCGCCAAGCTCCAGGGCCTTTTGGATGACCGGAGAGAAGTCTTTGCGGCCGTCAATATGGACGATGCCCGGATAGGACACCAGGGCGGTGGTAAATACCCGGTCAGAGTAAGAGGGTTTGGGCGGCATCAGGCAGTTGGTGGTAAAAAGCACAGGGGCGGGAAGGTCCGAAAATTCCTTCTGCTGATTCTGCCATGCGGTTCCGAAATTGCCTTTCAGATGGCTGTATTTTCTGAGCTCCGGGTAGGCGTGGGCGGGAAGCATTTCCCCGTGGGTGTATATGTTGATTCCCCGGCCCTGGGTCTGTTCCAGCAGAAGTTTTAAGTCGTGAAGGTCATGGCCTGAAATGACGATAAAGGGTCCCTGTTCCACAGTAAGGCTTACCTGTGCCGGAGCCGGGATGCCGAAGGCCTGGCGGTTGGCCCTGTCCAACAGTGCCATGCAGTCCAGGTTTACGGCGCCCAGTTCCATGACAATGGGGAGCAGATCCTGAACCGTATAGCTGTCGTAACCAACGGCAAACAGCCCCTTATAAAAATAGTCCATGACTCCTCTGTCCTCATGGCCCAGCACCATGGCATGGTACGCATAAGCTGCCATTCCTCTCATGCCGAAAAGAATCAGGGATTTAAGGGAACGTATATCCTCGTCCTCTGACCAGAGCCTGTTCATGTCAAAATCTTCTGTCCTGCCGCAATCTGCCGTACAGGAGCCGCACATGGGGGACAGGGAATGTTTTAAGCGTCCGGCCTCCGCAAGAAGCTCATTCAGGGCGCTGTCATCAAAGCTTACATTGGTAAGGGTGGCAAACAGTCCCTTTACGATCAGGCGGTCTGCTTCCGGAGAGCGGTCTTTTCCTTCTGACGCCCCGGCAAGGCCGATGAGGGCTCCTGTAAGTTCATCCTGAATCCTGGCAGTGGCAGCTGTCTTGCCGCACACACCTGCTTTTCCCATACATCCGCTGCATCCTGCGGTCTGTTCGCATTGAAAACAAAACATATTGTGTTCCATGATATATCCTCCTCGTAAATATGTGTGAGCAGGCGGTATGTTCTGCCTGCCCTTGACGGTATGGGGAAAGTATAATATAATTTCAACAACAAGTAAGTTGTTGAAACAACATTGAGGGGGAAAAATATGGATATTCATTTGCTGGCAGGAACAAGACTGTTTCAGGGAATCAGGGAGCATGAAATAGAGGCCATGCTAACATGCCTTTCAGCGGAAGAAAGGACCTATGGGAAGGATGCTTATATATACAGGGCCGGTGATGTGACAGGCCGTCTGGGGGTGGTGATGGAAGGGGCGGTGAACATCATTAAGGATGATGTGTGGGGAAACAGGAAAATCATTGAGAATATAGGCGGGGGGCAGATATTCGGGGAGACGTATGCATGTCTTAAGGGGGAACCCCTGATGGTGGATGTACAGGCATCGGAACGATCCAGAATCCTGTTCATGGACGTGAACCGCATCCTGACCACCTGTTCATCCAGCTGTGACTTCCACAACCGTTTGATACGGAGCCTGATGTATGTGCTGGCCGGGAAAAACCTGATGCTTACGAGGAAAATGGATATTATCACGCCTAAATCCCTGCGGGAGAGGGTCATGGTATACCTGTCCCAGGAATCCGTAAAGCAGGGGTGCCGTACCGTCACCGTGCCCTTTAACCGCCAGCAGATGGCGGACTATCTGTCCGTGGACAGAAGCGCGCTGTCGGCGGAGCTGTCCAGAATGCAGAGGGACGGGGTGATTTCATATGAGAAGAACCGTTTTACGATTCAATAGATGATTTGGCCGGCGCAATAACCGGCTCCCAGCAATTACCACTTGAAACAGAACATATGTTCTGATATATTGGAACCAGGAGGTGAAAGCAGTGGCGGCTTTAAATATACCCATACAGATGTTTGGCGCCTGCAGCACCCTGGGAGATATGACGCCCCTCTGGTTCCGGTATGAGAATAAGGAGCACGGAATCATCACGGTGAAGATTGAGAGCATTGTCTCTTCCAGGGAAGAGAAGTTTTGCGGCATGGAGCATATCAGCTTTGTGTGCTGGGCTGTGGCAGAGGGCCAGAGACGTCTTATTGAGCTGAGATACCGCATATCTACCCATAAGTGGTCATTTTTCAGGACACTGTCATGAGAAGCCAAAAAGAGCAGGTATGGTACCCTGTGGATGTGAACAGCGCCTATTTAAGCTGGACAGCCGCATACAGGGTCTGTATCCTGGGGGAGGATTTGGATCTGCGGGACCTCCCCTCTGTCATCGGAGGAAGCGAGGCAGAACGGCATGGAATTGTGCTGGCGAAATCCTCCTCTGCCAAAGGGTATGGAATCAGGACAGGGGAAACACTGGCAGAGGCCAGATGCAAATGTCCGGGGCTTGTAATCGTACCTCCGGACTACAGTTTGTATGTGAGCTGCTCCAGCGCTCTTGTGGAGCTGCTTAAGAAGTATTTTCCATATGTCCACCAGTACAGTATAGATGAGGCGTTCTGCCAGGTGGAGGGCACAAAGGGCTTATGGGGAACGCACACAGCGTTTGCGCACCAGCTGAAGGAAGAAATACGCCGGGAGCTGGGTTTTACTGTGAACATCGGTGTGTCGGACAGCAAGCTGCTGGCCAAGATGGCTTCTGAATTCCAAAAGCCGGACCAGGTCCACACCCTGTTTACCTGGGAGATAGAGAGGAAGATGTGGCCGCTGCCTGTAAACGAACTGTTCTGGGTGGGGCCGGCTACCGCGAGAAAGCTGAGGGCGCTGGGAATAAGGACCATAGGAGATCTGGCTGCCTCGGATTTGGATCTGTTAAAAAGGCATCTTAAAAAACAGGGGGAGTTTATCTGGAATTATGCCAACGGAAGGGATGCGTCTCCATTTTTGAGAGAGCTTCCGCAGAATAAGGGGTACGGCAATTCTATGACCACGCCGTCAGATGTGACGGATCGGGAGACGGCAGACCAGGTCATATTATCCCTTACGGAAACCGTGTGCGCCAGGCTGCGGGCTGACGGCATGGAAGCTGCCTGCGTGGGTATTTCCATCACGGACAGGGAATTTCGCCATGGATCCGGTCAGACCACCCTGATTTCGGCTACAGACACCACCCTGGAAATCTATGAGGCGGCCCGGAGCCTGTTTGACCGCCTGTGGAATCATTCTCCCATCCGCCAGATGGGGGTCCATACAAGCAAGGTCAGTCCAAAAGGCCATTATCAGTATCAGCTTTTTGACAGGGGACTCCATGATAAATACGCCAGGCTGGACACGGCTGTGGATGAGATAAGAAAACGGTATGGGGAGGACTGCGTGCAGAGGGCTGTTTTTGTGGGGAACCGGATTCCCCACATGTCGGGCGGCATTGACAAGGTGAAACGGACCGGGGTCACCAAGGCCGTGCAGAGGCCCGGGCCGGGCGGCGGTGCGGGAGACCGGAATCACGGCAGCGGGGAGGAACGGGTTTTCCGGTAGCTTCTCGGGGAGCAGCCCTTTATCTTGTGGAACACCTTGGAGAAGTAATTGGGGTCGGTGAAGCCGGCCCTTATGGCTGTCTCGGTCATGGTCAGCTTTCCCTCCAGCACATCGGGAATACTCTTTTCAATGCGGTATTTTAGCAGGTATTCAAACAGGGATTCCTTCATGTAACCCTTAAAGACCCGGCAGCACTCACTTTTGCAGATATGGATGTGGCGGGAAATATCATCCAGGGTGATATCAGACTGATAGTTTTCATGGATGAAGGAGAGCATCTGACGAATCCGTTCCTGGTTCTTCCTGCCCGCCGTATGTGCCGGTTCCCGGTCAGGGCGGCAGTGAAGGTATAAAAGCTTCCAGAAACGGAACAGGTCCATCTGGATGTCCATTTCATAGGTATCATAGCGCAGGCTGTCAATGCGTATAATATCCTCCAGAAGCCCGACCGCTTCCCCGTGCCATTCCTGCGACAGGTCGAAGCAGACAGCCGGCAGGGCGGCGTTTTCCATCAGAGGGTCCGTATACCGGCTGGCAATCCGGCTTCCCTGGTAGCCGTACAGCAGTCTGGGGTGGAAGGTAATGGAGATGTACCTGCAGTCACGGCCGTTTTCCATGCGCCCGGTGTGCATGGTATTGGAGTTGCCGAAGAGCGCCTGTCCGGCCCTGGGATAAAAGATCTGGTCATTGATTTGATATACCATGGTTCCCTCTGTGATGAGGGTAAGCTCGATTTCCGTATGCCAGTGCCACTGGAAGGAGCTGGTGTAGAACCTGGACAGGGCCTCGTCGCTGACAAGGACGGGGAATTCATAGGTCCCGTGCTCCTTTAGCTCTTCCTGGTGTTCGTTGGTGATGATTTGGATTTTAGAAGGCATGGCCGCGGACTCCTTTTGCGTATTTTCCGGTTTTGGAACGTTTTTTCATAGTATCTGTTCTGTTTAATCTCAATATTGTCTGGTTATATCCCATGAATTATAACATTTTTGAATAAAAAACTCAATATATTCCCTTTTCTGCGCATGATTTTCAAGGATAAATCCCATTGGTTTTTTATAATAGAAATCAGAAGAAATCAAAAAACCAGGAAAAGAGGAGATTGCTTTGGAGAGAAGATGCAGGACAGCAAAGAGCCAATATCTGAATCGTGTGATAACTTATATGAGGGATCATCTGCAGGAGAATCTGACACTGACCCGGATTGCAAGGGAAGCAGGGCTGTCGGAGAGCTATCTCAACGCGGTTTTTAAAGAATGTGTCAAGTGCGCGCCAATGGATTACTACATCAACATGAAGATGGATAAGGCCTGCTATCTTCTCTGCAATACAGACATGCATATATACCAGGTGGCCCAGTATTTGGGATATGACAATCAATATTATTTTTCACGGGCATTTAAGAAGGTGCTGGGTGTGCCTCCTAAGAAGTACAAGGAAATGCCAAGGATACCGGCAGCTCCCATGCAGGTTTCCTGCTGAGAACAGGATGGGATGGAGATAATTAGGCTTTCTCAGCTTAAGGAAAATGTAATAAACAAAATGCAATATATACTTTACATTTAGAAGAATATAATTTATAATATGCAATATAAAGAACGAGCAAAGACCGCATGGCCTGAGAAAATGCTAAGCTGAGAACATGCTGCTGATGCGTTTGAACGCGATGTCTGTAAGGAGGGATGGATGGCAGTGAAAAACCTGAAAATGAAAGCAGCCAGGGCCGGCATGGATTTATCCCAGGAAGAACTGGCTGAGCTGGTGGGGGTGACCCGCCAGACCATTGGGATGATAGAGGCGGGGAAGTACAACCCGACGCTGAATCTTTGCCTGGCGATCTGCAAGGCGCTTCACAAGACACTGGATGAGCTGTTCTGGGAGGAATAGCAGGAGATATGGAAGTCAGAGGAACAGGAAGGAGAATTCTGATATGATGGATGAAAGAACAACACAGGTAAGAAATAAAATAATGAGTGAGATGGCCATGCTTATGTATCTGTTTGTGGCGGCGGCATTTGCGGTTAAGGTCCTGCTGCTGGGAAAAGGAATCCGGGACTGCGTGGTTGAATATGTCATATTGATTTTAGCCCCCCTTTATCAGTATGTCAGGGCAAGGCAGCTGAAATTCAGCCTGTACCGGCCGGGATACGGCAGCCAGAAACATCGTGTCAGGCGCAATCTTGTCTCCGTGACAGTGGGCGCACTGGTATTCATCCTGGTTTTCTGGAGAACCTCGAAAACGGGAACCTTGGATGTCAAAGAGGTGGTTCCGGGGGTGCTGACCTTCGTAGTGGTATTCCTGCTCACAAGAGTGGTGATCGTAAGGATTGAAAAGAAACGGGCAGACAGACTGGAACAGGAATATGAGGATGACGGGGAAGAGTAAGAAAAGATTAGGGCGGATACATGAAATTTGTATTGTTAATTTCCATGCATTAGGGTAAAATGGAATGGCATGTCAGACAGGCCGCATACATGGCGGCCTTAAATTTCTATCATAAGGAGAGATACGAACCATGCCATTTAACAAGAAAAAGAATACCGGTACCCCAAAGCGGGATTATACAAAGATGAAGACACCCCATACGTATGCAATTATATTTGCTGCCATATTCCTGTGCTGGCTGCTGACATTTTTGGTACCCGCGGGAAAATTCAGCACCCACAAGGTAGAATATACGGATTCCAACGGTGCGGTAAAGACCAAGACCGTGCTGATGGCGGACACGTTCCGCTACAGCTACCGTCTGGACCGGGAAGCGGTGAAGGATAACCTGACAGCCATGAGCGGGGATGAAGCGCTGATGGAATCCCTGGGTGTTGCCCCCGCAGAGCTGGATGCGTTTCTTGAAACAGATTCTTCTGAGTGGACCCAGGAGGATTTGGATGAACTGGGGCTGACAGATGATGTGCTGTACGGACAGTACGGCGAATCCATCTATGATACCAGCCAGAAGCTTCATAAGACGGCAAAGGTGTGGGGTACAGAGGATTTTGGCGGCTTTGGCTTCCTCAACTATGTGTTTGAGGGACTGGTGACAGGAGACCGTTCCGGATCCGCAGTTGGAATCTGCGCCTTGATTCTGGTGGTGGGAGGTTCCTTTGGAATTATCATGAAGACAGGGGCCATTGATGCTGGCATTTACGCCTTCATCAAAAAGACAAAGGGTTTGGAGCGTCTGGCTCTGCCGCTGTTATTTATCCTGTTTTCCCTGGGAGGCGCCACCTTTGGCATGGCGGAGGAGTGCATTCCTTTTTCCATGATTATGGTGCCCTTTGTGATTGCACTGGGCTATGATTCCATTGTGGCCATCACTGTTACCTACGTGGCGTCCCAGGTAGGCAATGCGGTTTCATGGATGAGTCCCTTTTCAGTGGCGGTAGCCCAGGGCATAGCGGGAATCCCGGTATTGTCCGGCGCCGGCTTCCGTCTGGCCATGTGGGTGATTGTGACTCTGCTTTCCGCAGGATACATGATGATTTACGCTGAAAAGGTACGTAAGAACCCGGCCCACTCCGTTGTCTATGAGAGCGATGCCTATTTCAGGGGAAGAATGGACTCTGTATCGGAGGAGGAAAGGGAATTCGGCCTGGGCCATAAGCTGATTCTTCTGGAGATGCTGGCAGTCCTGATTTGGATTATCTGGGGCGTTACCCGGGAAGGGTATTACATTCCGGAAATCGCCTCCCAGTTCTTTGTGATGGGATTTGCGGCCGGTGTGACCGCGGTCCTCTTTAAGCTCAATGATATGACGGTCAACGGTATGGCGTCCGCCTTCCAGAGCGGTGTGGCTGACCTGGCTGGAACCGCGGTGGTGGTAGGTATGGCCAAAGGAATTCTTCTGGTGCTGGGCGGATCCGATGCAAATGTGGCATCCACGCTGAATACGATTTTGTATACCATTGGAAATGCGCTTGCAGGAGTGCCTTCGTTCATCGGAGCGCTGTTTATGTACCTGTTCCAGAGCTGCTTTAATCTGATTGTGACCTCCAACTCCGGACAGGCCGCCCTGACCATGCCCATCATGGCGCCCCTTGCGGACCTGGTAGGCGTCACACGTCAGGTGGCGGTACTGGCTTTCCAGATGGGAGCCGGATTTGTGGATGCGTTCACACCGGTTTCCGCCAGTCTCATCGGCGTCCTGGGCGTTGCCAGGATTGACTGGGGCAAATGGGCAAAATTCCAGATTAAGATGCAGGCATTTTTCTTCCTTATGGGAACGGTTGCCATAGCAGCCGCCATAGCGGTAAACCTGCAGTAAACCAGAGTTCTGGCAGGGACGGATGACTGGCTCCAAGGCCATAAAAATCAGACAGCCATGCTTGAATACCCGGTTGACTTCCCAACCATTTTAAAGTAAAATTCATACTGTTAATCGCAATTGGCTGGACCGTGCAAAAGGCCCGGCCTGCTATGCGTTTCGGGAAAGAAAGCAATATCCGAACAGAACTATTTAAATATAGAAGCTAAATTATAGAAGCTAAATTATAGAAGCTAAGGAGCAGATAAATGGAAGAATCCAGAGATACCATTGACAACATAAAAAATGCAGAAACAGCCGTAAACCAGGCCCCACCTGCCGTGGAGCCGGAGCGTCAGCAGTACTTCATGGAGCGGGCGAAGGGACAGCTGGCCCAACTTTCCCGCAGGCTGGGACGTCCCCTTACCTGCTGCATCAACACCTTCGGGTGCCAGATGAATGCCAGGGATTCGGAGAAGCTTCTGGGGATTTTGGAGACAATCGGCTACAAGGCTGTAGAATCAGAGAAAGCGGATTTTGTACTTTATAATACATGTACGGTGCGGGAAAATGCCAATCTTCGGGTTTACGGCCGCCTGGGACAGCTGGGGGCCTATAAGAAGACACATCCTGACATGATGATAGCCCTGTGCGGCTGCATGATGCAGGAAGAGGAAGTCGTGGAGAAAATCAGGAAAAGCTACCGCTATGTGGATTTGATTTTCGGAACCCACAATATCTTCAAGCTGGCGGAACTGGTATCCCTGTGCCTGGAACGGCGGACCCATGGCGGACAGAAGCAGGGAAAAACGAAGATGGTTGTGGATGTATGGAAGGATACAGACCAGATCGTAGAGGATTTGCCGGTGGAACGCAAGTTTCCTTTCAAGTCCGGAGTCAATATTATGTTTGGCTGTAATAATTTCTGCAGCTACTGTATTGTACCCTATGTAAGAGGAAGGGAGCGCAGCCGCAGGCCGGAAGAAATCATTAAGGAAATACAGAAGCTGGCAGCGGACGGAGTGGTGGAAATCATGCTCCTTGGTCAAAATGTAAATTCCTATGGAAAGAACCTGGACAATCCTATGACCTTTGCGCAGCTTTTGGAGGAAGTGGAGAAGATAGACGGAATTGAGCGGATCCGTTTTATGACATCCCATCCAAAGGACCTGTCCGACGAACTCATAGAGGTCATGGCCAGGTCTGAAAAGATATGCCGTCATCTGCACCTTCCCCTCCAGTCCGGCAGCAGCCGGATTCTGAAGGTTATGAACCGGCGCTATACCAAGGAGCAGTATCTGGATTTGGCGGAACGGATTAAAAAGGCAGTGCCTGGCATATCACTGACAACGGACATTATTGTGGGATTTCCGGGCGAGACAGACGAGGATTTTGAGGAGACCATGGATGTGGTGAGAAGGGTGGGGTTTGACAGCGCCTTTACCTTCATCTACTCCAAGCGTACCGGCACACCGGCGGCAGCCATGGAAGATCAGGTGCCGGAGGCAATTGTGAAGGAGCGGTTTGACAGGCTTTTAAAGGAAGTGCAGGATATCTCGGCAGAGGTGTGCGGACGGGATGTCAGGACAGTCCAGGAGGTCCTGGTGGAAGAGGTGAACGACCATGCGCCGGGGCTTATGACAGGCCGTCTGTCCAACAATACAGTGGTACACTTCCCGGGAGATGCATCCATGATTGGAAGGCTGGTGCCGGTGTATCTTCAGGAGAGCAAGGGCTTTTATTATATGGGACATATAGCTGATAAGGAAAATGAATAGAACCGGACAAACAATAACCGGCAAATTAAGATAAAACAAGAATAAACAAGCATACTAGAGAAGAGAGGTCAGCATTTTGATAGATTTGTCACAATTATCTCCCATGATGCAGCATTATATGGAGACAAAGAAGGAGTACCCGGACTGTGTCCTGTTTTACCGTCTGGGAGATTTCTATGAGATGTTTTTCGATGATGCCCTGACAGTGTCAAAGGAACTGGAGATAACCCTTACAGGAAAGGACTGCGGTCTTTCTGAGCGGGCACCTATGTGCGGGGTGCCGTTTCACGCATTGGATTCCTACCTGTACCGCCTGGTCCAGAAGGGATATAAGGTCGCCATAGCAGAGCAGATGGAGGATCCCAGGCAGGCCAAGGGCCTGGTGAAGCGGGAGGTAATCCGGGTGGTGACTCCGGGAACCATAACCAGCTCCCAGGTGCTGGATGAGACAAAGAACAATTACCTGATGGGAATTGTATATATGGATGGAATCTACGGAATATCCACCGCAGATATCAGTACCGGGGATTTCATGGTGACTGAGGTGGATTCGGACCGGGAACTGTTTGACGAAATCAACAAATTTTCCCCGTCTGAGATTATCTGCAACAATGCCTTTTACATGTCGGGCGTGGATATGGACGAGCTGAAAAACCGCTATCAGGTGGTTATTTCTGCCCTGGACAGCCGGTTTTTTGGTGAGGAATCCTGCCGCCGTATCCTGATGGAGCATTTTAAGGTGGGAGCCCTGGTGGGACTGGGGCTGGAGGACTATGCCACAGGCATCATTGCCGCCGGCGCCGTGATGCAGTATATCTATGAGACCCAGAAGAGCACCCTGGAGCACATTACCACCATCACCCCCTATTCTACCGGACAGTACATGGTTATTGACACATCCACCAGAAGGAACCTGGAGCTGGTGGAGACCATGCGGGAAAAACAGAAGAGAGGCACCCTGCTGTGGGTTCTGGACAAGACAAAGACAGCCATGGGCGCCAGGCTGCTTCGCGCCTGCATCGAACAGCCGCTGATTCACAGGGACGAAATCATCAAGCGCCAGAACGCGGTGGAAGAGCTGAACATGAACTATATCTCCCGGGAAGAGATATGCGAGTACTTAAATCCCATCTATGACCTGGAACGTCTGATAGGACGAATCAGCTATAAGACAGCCAATCCAAGGGACCTGATTGCCTTCAGAAGCTCTCTGGAAATGCTTCCCTATATCAAACGGATACTGGGCGAGTTTAACAGTGAACTTCTGGCAGAGCTGGGCCGGGAGCTGGATCCCCTGCAGGATATCTTCCAGCTCATAGGGGATGCCATTGTGGAGGACCCGCCCATTACGGTCAGGGAAGGCGGCATCATAAAGGACGGCTACAACCAGGAGGCAGACAAGCTGCGCCATGCCAAGACAGAGGGAAAGAACTGGCTGGCGGAGCTGGAGGCAAAGGAAAAAGAAAAGACTGGCATTAAGACTCTGAAGGTGAAATTCAACAAGGTATTCGGTTACTATTTTGAGGTAACCAACTCCTTCAAGGACCAGGTGCCGGATTACTATATCCGCAAGCAGACCCTGACAAACGCGGAGCGGTTTACCACCGATGAATTAAAGCAGCTGGAAGACATCATCATGGGCGCGGAGGAAAAGCTGGTGTCCCTGGAGTATGACCTGTTCTGCGAGGTCAGGGACAAAATCGGGGCAGAGGTCATCCGCATTCAAAAGACGGCCAAGTCCATAGCTGGAATCGACGTGTTCTGTTCCCTGTCCGTGGTGGCAACCCGGCGCAACTATGTGAAGCCCTCCATCAACGACAAGGGTGTGATTCAGATTAAGAACGGCCGCCATCCCGTGGTGGAGCAGATGATGCGGGACGACATGTTTGTGGCCAACGACACCTTTCTGGACAATGGAAAGAACCGGCTGTCCGTTATCACCGGCCCCAACATGGCAGGTAAATCCACGTACATGCGCCAGGTAGCCCTGATTGTGCTTATGGCCCAGCTGGGCAGCTTTGTGCCGGCCCAGGAGGCTGATATCGGCATATGCGACCGTATTTTCACCAGGGTGGGGGCTTCCGACGATCTGGCCAGCGGACAGAGCACCTTTATGGTGGAAATGACAGAGGTGGCCAACATCCTGCGCAATGCCACCAGAAACAGTCTTCTGGTACTGGATGAAATCGGAAGGGGAACCAGCACCTTTGACGGATTATCCATTGCCTGGGCTGTAATAGAACACATAAGCAATTCCAAGCTATTGGGAGCCAAGACTCTGTTTGCCACCCATTACCATGAGCTGACAGAGCTGGAAGGCACCATAGCGGGGGTAAAAAATTATTGTATAGCAGTAAAGGAGCAGGGAGACGACATCGTATTCCTGCGAAAGATTGTCCGAGGCGGTGCAGATAAGAGCTACGGCATCCAGGTTGCAAAGCTGGCCGGCGTGCCGGATTCCGTCATAGCCAGGGCAAAAGAAATTGCGGAAGAATTAAGCGATGCGGACATCACGGCCAGGGCAAAGGAAATTGCGGAAATCAGTTCCAACATAACCCAGCACAAGGCGGTGCCGAAGCCGGATGAGGTGGACCTGCAGCAGCTGTCCTTCTTTGATACGGTAAAGGATGACGATATCATACGTGAGCTGGACAGTCTGGAGCTGTCCACCATGACGCCTCTTGATGCCATGAACACCCTGTACCGCCTTCAGACAAAGCTTAAAAACCGCTGGAAGGAGACCGGATGAATTTTCACATACTGACACTGTTCCCTGACATGGTCATGGGAGGACTGGGAACCAGCATAACGGGGCGGGCCATGGAGAGCGGAACCATATCCGTAGAAGCCATTGACATCAGGGATTATTCAAAGGATAAGCACAGGCATGTGGACGATGCCCCTTACGGCGGCGGCGCAGGCATGGTTATGCAGCCGGGGCCTGTGTGCGAGGCTTACGAGGCTCTGTGCGGGCGTATCGGCAGGAAGCCCAGGCTTATCTATATGACGCCCCAGGGCAGGGTATTTAACCAAACCATAGCGGAGGAGCTGGCAAAGGAGGAGGATCTGGTCTTTCTCTGCGGGCATTACGAAGGAATCGACGAGCGTGCCCTGGAGCTGATTGCCACGGATTATCTTTCTGTGGGAGATTATGTCCTCACAGGCGGGGAACTTCCCGCCATGGTTATGATTGACTGTATCTCCCGCCTGGTGCCGGGGGTTCTGAACAACGACGCCTCGGCTGAGGAAGAATCCTTCCATGACAGCCTGTTAGAATACCCCCAATACACCCGTCCCGAGGTATTCCGCGGAATGGAAGTCCCGGAGGTGCTTTTAAGCGGCCACCATAAAAATATTGAGGAGTGGCGCAGGCAGCAATCCATAAAACGCACCCTGGAGCGCCGCCCGGACCTGCTGGAACATGCCTCCCTGACCATGAAGGAGGTAAAATACCTGGATTCCCTCCGCCGGGAAAAAGGCGACCTGGAAATCCTGGAGGAGCTTATAGACCAGTATGTAAAATCCCTGAACGATGAGGTCTCTGCCGGCCGCACCAAACGAAAGGCAATGGCTGCGGCGAAGAAATTGCTGGCTGAGAAGGCTTGTACGGTTAGAGAGCTGGAAGGGTACTTTAAAGTGATGGGGATGCTTGCGGGGGATTGATGGGCGGAGGGGGAGGTGTTTCCGGCCGTGAGAGGAACGGGGGCGGTGCCGGAGGCGACCCTTTCCGCGATGGGAAAGACTAGGGCCCAAGGGCCGGGAGAAGATGAGGATCGCGAAAACTACGCAGAACTCCTGATGAGTTCTGCTCCGTGTTCGCTTTGCTCCGGGCGTTGAGCGCCCTGCGCAACCTCATCTTCTCCCACCCCTTGGGCCCAAGTCTCTCCGAATCGCTCCAAAGTCACCTCCGGCACCGCCCCCGTTCCTCTCACTCCACAACGTATCTCCCCACCAGCCGCATATTTCCCCCGCTTCGCGCAGATGAGAGCCGCCGGCTTAAGATACGGGCAGCCTTACAAGGCCAATCCCAAACCGCATCTAAAATACCAGATATAGAGATACTGGCCGAAAAAACAGCGTGCGCTCTTTTTATGAGCCGGGTAGTGTCAGCGGGAGAGAGAAAGAGTGGCCGGAAAAGCGGCGGGAGGGGGCGGGGAGGCTGAGCGAATTTTACTGAGGGCCGCTGTCTCTAAGCCGGGAGCGGAAGCGGAGCAGGGGGTGAGGGAGGGCGCTCAACGCCCGAGCGAAAGGGAACAGGTCGGCGAACTCATCAAGAGTTCGGCGAACTTTTCCCGATCCCCCTGCGCAGCTTCCGTTCCCGGCTTAGAGACAGCCCCCGAAGGAACCATGAGTTCAGACTCCCCGTCCCCTCCCGCTGCTTTTCCTCGATACCCCCCTCTTTTCTCTCC